>BNJV01001300.1_pt1 | contig 263550 bp, 307 predicted proteins | sample 8540591 | NCBI WGS metagenome assembly BNJV01 (sample SAMD00202457, study PRJDB9452) | human saliva metagenome | host: Homo sapiens
TCAATAGTTTCTTAATCAAAAAAATAGTTTACAAAAAAATGAGTTTTATGTCTATAAATAAAAATGTAAGGAAAGTATGAATTTAAAGGTTTTTTTAGGAGCTATTTTCTAGAGTAACTTTTTTTCATAAAAATGAAATGAAAAAAAGTGAAAAAAACTTGACAAATAAAAATTTTTTTGGTAGAAATGCGCCTAAATATTCTGAAAAATTCGTTTACTTTTTTTAGAAGATATATGTTATAATTTCAATATGCTAAAAATTTTTTTCAATAGGAGTTACAAACATGAAAAAAAGTAGAGTATTTGTTGCAGCAGGAGTTGCTTTATTAGCAACAGGTGTGTTAGTTGCTTGTGGAAATTCGAAATCATCTGATTCGACAGCTCCAAAAGCCTATGGCTATGTTTATTCAGCTGATCCAGAAACATTGGACTATCTTATCTCTGGAAAACAGAGTACGAAAGTGGCTACTTCAAACGGAATCGATGGCCTCTTTACAAATGATAAATACGGGAACTTGACTCCTGCGGTTGCAGAAGACTGGTCTGTATCAAAAGATGGATTGACTTATACCTACAAAATTCGTAAAGGTGTAAAATGGATGACATCTGATGGCGAAGAATATGCTGAAGTGACTGCTAAAGATTTCGTGAATGGATTGAAACATGCGGCAGATAAAAAATCAGAAGCGCTTTACCTAGCTGAAACTTCTGTTAAAGGTCTATCTGACTATTTGACAGGTAATTCAAAAGATTTCTCTACAGTAGGTATTAAAGCGGTTGATGATTATACTCTTGAGTATACTTTGAACCAACCAGAACCATACTGGAATTCTAAGATGGCTTACTCAATTTTCTGGCCGTTAAACGAAGAATTTGAAATCAAAAGGTTCTGATTTTGCTAAAGCAACAGATCCTACATCCTTACTTTATAACGGACCTTTCTTGCTTAAAGGTTTGACTGCTAAATCTTCTATCGAATTTGCTAAGAATGAGCAGTACTGGGATAAAGAGAATGTTCATTTAGATACAGTCACACTTGCATACTTTGATGGTTCAGACCAAGAATCACTTGAACGTAATTTTACAAGTGGAGCTTATAGTTTTGCTCGTCTTTACCCAACAAGTTCAAACTTCTCAAAAGTAGAGGAGTCATACAAGGATAATATTTTCTACACTCCATCAGGAGCTGGTGTTGGAGGTTTAGGTGTAAATATCGATCGTCAAAATTACAAATATACCTCTAAAACAACAGATGATGAGAAAACATCTACTAAGAAAGCTCTTCTTAACAAAGACTTCCGCCAAGCCTTGAACTTTGCCTTTGATCGTACAGCTTATGCTGCTCAAGTTAACGGTAAAGAAGGCGCTCCTCTAGCAGTTCGTAATCTATTTGTGAAACCGGACTTTGTTTCTGCAGGTGAAAAAACTTTCGGTGACTTGGTTGCTGAAAAAGTTACGACTTATGGAGACGAGTGGAAAAATGTAAACTTTGCTGATGGTCAAGACGGTCTCTTTAACGCTGACAAAGCTAAAGCAGAATTTGCTAAAGCTAAAACTGCTCTGGAAGCAGAAGGAGTGAAATTCCCTATCCATTTGGATGTTCCAGTAGACCAAACATCTAAAAACTATATCGCACGTATTCAGTCGTTCAAACAATCAGTTGAAAAAGTTTTAGGTGAAGAAAATGTTGTCATCGATATTCAACAAATTTCTAAAGATGAATTCTTTAATGTGACTTATTATGCTGCTAATGCGGCGGCTGAGGATTGGGATCTTTCAGGTGCTGTTGGATGGAATCCTGACTATGAAGATCCATCAACTTATCTTGACATCCTTAAATCAACTAATAGTGAGCAAACGAAAACTTATATGGGCTATGATGACCCATCAAATGCAGCTGCAGCAAAAGTTGGTATGAAAGATTACGATAAATTGCTCGATGAAGCTGGAAAAGAAACAAGTGATCTTAACAAGCGTTATGAAAAATATGCTGCTGCTCAAGCTTGGTTGACAGACAGCTCACTCTTCTTACCAGCTATGTCTTCTAGTGGTGCTGCACCATTTATTTCTCGTGTTGTACCATTCTCAGCTTCTTATAGCCAATCTGGAGATAAAGCTTCAGATGTCTACTTCAAATATGTTCAGTTACAAGATAAGGTTGTAACAAAGGCTGATTATGAACAAGCTCGTGAGAAATGGCTCAAAGAGAAAAAAGAATCAAACGAAAAAGTTCAAAAAGAATTGACTAAACACGTTAAATAAATAACTCTCAAGAGAACTTTCTCTCCATGAGGAGAAGGTTCTTTTGGGATTTAAAAAGGAAACGATATGAAGAAATATATTTTTATGCGTGTCTTGCGTTCATTGTTGTCTATTTTCTTGGTGACAACTTTAACCTACACGATTATCTATACGATGGTACCTCGTAAATTGATTTTTAAACAGGATACCAACTATAATAAGATTGCAACCACTCCAGATAAACGGGATAATTATGAAAATACTGTTTATGAGCGTATGGGCTATATCGAGTACTACGATACCAAGGAGCTGCAAGAAAAAGCTAGTAAATTAGATTCATCGGTAACAGTTGATGCTAATGATAGCAATAAAGCGATTTATGAGAAATACATTAACCAATTAGGTAATGGCTGGACACTAGGTGTATTCTCAGAGAGTGGTCAGTTCTATGCTACGCGTGAAATTCCGATTTTTGAACGTGTTTTCAAATTCTATGCTAACTTGCTTGATATTGATCATACAAACAAGATTCAAGACCCTGAAAATCCAAACTTAGAACGCTATCTTCGCTTTGAAAATGACCCTGCTATCGGCTGGTCGTTGGTTGGTTCAGGTACAAAACATAAGTATCTGTTGTATTTTAACAACCAATTCCCATTTGTACACCAAAACTTTGTGAATGTTAATTTAGGTGATTCTTACCCAACTTATGCAAACACTCCCGTACTTCAAGTTATTACACAAGGTCAAGGACAAACAAAGACTGGACAAGTTCAATTCCCTACTGGTAAGAAGACTTCATCTGTAGATATTTACTCACGTACTTATAAATCACCTAGTCAGGCAGACGCTCGTGAGGTAGCCAACTATGGTAAAAATGATCCGTATACAGCTACAGAAAGCAACTATCAGTATCCATCAATGATTGCAAGCTCTGCTGTTGCTGGATTAATTGGTTTGATTATTTCGTATGCTATTGCAATCCCTCTTGGGTCTGCTATGGCTCGCCACAAGAATACTTGGATTGACAGTTTCTCGACAGGTGCTTTGACTTTCTTGCTTGCTCTTCCAACGATTGCTTTGGTTTATATCGTTCGTTTGATTGGATCATCTATTGGTCTTCCAGATTCGTTCCCTATCTTGGGTGCTGGAGATTGGCGTTCTTATGTTTTGCCAGCAGTTATTCTAGGATTGCTAGGAGCACCAAGTACAGCTATCTGGATTCGTCGTTACATGATCGATTTGCAATCTCAAGACTTCGTTCGTTTTGCTCGTGCCAAAGGTTTGTCTGAAAAAGAAATTTCAAACAAACATATCTTTAAAAACGCAATGGTTCCTTTGGTTTCAGGTATTCCTGGTGCCGTTATCGGGGTTATCGGTGGTGCAACTCTTACTGAAACAGTCTTCGCCTTCCCAGGTATGGGTAAAATGTTGATTGACTCTGTTAAGGCGTCAAATAACTCGATGGTAGTTGGTCTTGTCTTCATCTTCACATGTATTTCTATCTTCTCACTCTTTGTAGGGGATATCTGGATGACAATGCTTGACCCACGTATTAAATTGACAGAGAAAGGAGGCAAATAATGTCAACAATCGATAAAGAAAAATTTCAGTTTGTAAAACGTGACGATTTTGCCTCTGAAACGATTGATGCACCAGCTTATTCATACTGGGGGTCTGTCTTCAGACAGTTTCTGAAGAAAAAATCGACAGTTGCTATGCTAGGTATTTTGGTCGCTATTATTTTAATGAGCTTTATTTACCCAATGTTCTCAGATTTTGATTTCAACGATGTAAGTAAGGTAAATGACTTCAGTGCTCGCTTTATCAAGCCTAACGCTGAACATTGGTTTGGTACAGATAGTAATGGTAAATCCTTGTTTGATGGGGTTTGGTTTGGTGCGCGTAACTCTATCCTCATCTCTGTAATTGCTACTTTTATTAACCTTATAATTGGTGTTATTGTTGGTGGAATTTGGGGAATTTCAAAATCCGTTGACCGTATCATGATGGAAGTTTATAACATTATTTCAAACATTCCATCTCTCTTGATTGTTATTGTCTTGACGTACTCAATTGGTGCTGGTTTCTGGAATTTGATTTTTGCCATGAGTGTGACAACTTGGATTGGGATTGCTTATATGATTCGTATCCAAATCATGCGTTATCGTGATTTAGAATACAACCTCGCTTCTCAAACTCTTGGAACACCTACCTTTAAAATCATCGTCAAAAATATTATGCCACAATTGGTATCTGTTATTGTATCTACGATGACATTGATGTTGCCAAGCTTTATCTCTTATGAAGCCTTCCTTTCCTTCTTTGGATTAGGACTACCTGTGACAGTTCCAAGTTTGGGACGTTTGATTTCAGACTATTCACAAAACGTTACGACCAACGCTTACCTATTCTGGATTCCATTAACAACATTGATTTTGGTATCCTTATCTCTCTTTGTTGTTGGTCAAAACTTAGCGGATGCTAGTGATCCACGTACACATAGATAGGAGTAAATATGACAAAAGAAAATAATGTAATATTGACTGCTCGCGATATTGTCGTGGAATTTGACGTTCGTGACAAAGTGTTAACGGCTATCCGAGGAGTGTCTCTGGATTTGATTGAAGGGGGAAGTTCTTGCCTTAGTAGGTGAGTCTGGTTCTGGTAAATCTGTATTAACAAAAACTTTTACAGGAATGTTAGAAGATAATGGGCGTATTGCTCAAGGAAGTATCGACTATCGTGGACAAGACTTGACTGCTCTGGCTTCTAACAAGGAGTGGGAGAAGATTCGTGGTGCTAAAATTGCGACCATCTTCCAAGATCCTATGACAAGTTTGGATCCAATCAATACAATCGGTAGCCAAATTACAGAAGTTATCGTTAAACACCAAGGAAAAACAGCCAAGGAAGCTAAAGAAATGGCAATCGACTATATGAAAAAAGTCGGAATTCCAGAAGCTGAGAAACGTTTTGAAGAATATCCTTTCCAATATTCGGGTGGGATGCGTCAACGTATTGTTATTGCGATAGCTCTTGCTTGTCGTCCAGATATCTTAATCTGTGATGAACCTACAACTGCCCTTGATGTAACTATTCAAGCACAAATTATTGATTTGCTTAAAACCTTGCAAAATGAGTACCACTTTACCATTATCTTTATCACACATGACCTTGGTGTGGTAGCAAGTATTGCAGATAAAGTAGCGGTTATGTACGCTGGGGAAATTGTAGAATATGGAACTGTTGAGGAAGTCTTCTACGACCCACGCCATCCATATACCTGGAGTCTCTTATCTAGCTTACCTCAGCTTGCTGATGATAAAGGTGAATTATACTCTATCCCAGGAACACCGCCATCTCTTTATACTGAGTTGAAAGGTGATGCTTTTGCCCTTCGTTCAGATTATGCTATGCAAATTGACTTTGAACAAAAAGCACCTAAGTTCTCTGTTAGTGATACTCACTGGGCTAAGACTTGGTTGCTTCATGAAAATGCTCCTAAAGTTGAAAAACCAGGAGTTATAGCAGATTTGCATGACAAGATTCGTGATAAAATGGGCTTTGCTCATCTAGAAGACTAGGAGGAAGGAAATGTCTGAAAAATTAGTAGAAATTAAAGATTTAGAAATTTCCTTCGGTGAAGGAAGTAAGAAGTTTGTTGCAGTTAAAAATGCAAACTTCTTTATCAACAAGGGAGAGACATTCTCTCTTGTAGGTGAATCCGGTAGTGGAAAAACAACCATTGGTCGTGCTATTATTGGTTTGAACAATACAAGCAAAGGTGAAATTATCTTTGATGGTCAGAAGATTAATGGGAAAAAATCACACAAGGAATCATCAGAGCTGATTCGTCGTATTCAGATGATTTTCCAAGACCCTGCAGCCAGCTTGAATGAGCGTGCGACAGTTGATTACATTATCTCGGAAGGTCTTTATAACTACCATTTGTTTAAAGATGAAGAAGATAGACAAGAAAAAGTTCAAAAGATGATTCATGAAGTTGGGCTTTTAAAAGAACACTTGACCCGTTACCCACACGAGTTTTCTGGTGGTCAACGTCAGCGTATCGGGATTGCCCGTGCCCTTGTTATGGAGCCTGATTTCGTTATTGCAGATGAGCCCATTTCAGCCTTGGACGTTTCTGTGCGTGCCCAAGTTTTAAACTTGCTTAAGAAATTCCAAAAAGAGTTAGGTTTGACTTATCTCTTCATTGCTCATGATTTGTCAGTTGTTCGCTTTATTTCAGATCGTATCGCAGTTATTTATAAGGGTGTTATTGTAGAGGTTGCAGAAACAGAAGAATTGTTTAATAATCCAATTCATCCATATACTCAGGCCTTGCTTTCAGCTGTACCAATTCCAGACCCAATCTTGGAACGCAAGAAGGTCTTGAAAGTATATGATCCAGATCAACATGATTATGAGACAGATAAGCCATCTATGGTAGAAATTCGTCCAGGTCATTATGTTTGGGCTAATCAAGCGGAAGTAGCTCGTTATACAGCAAATCTTAGATAAGATAATACTACGAGAGGACTATTTGGTCTTCTCATTTTTAGTTTAAAAAATCCCCTTTTACGATTTTGTAAAAGGGGAGTAATGTTGTAATTAACGTTTAGACCAAGTTCTCTTCATAAAGAGAAGTAGGATTGGATAAATCTCCAAACGACCTGCAATCATTGCAAAGGAGAGGAGAATTTTTGAGATAGGACTAAAGATTGAGAAACTAGAAGTGGTTCCTAGAATAGGTCCTATATTATTGAAACAGCTAAAGACAGCGCTGGTCACAACCAGAAAATCGTTGCTATCTAGGCTGACAATAAAGATAAGGGATAGCAAAATCATAGCATAGATAACAAAGTACTTGAGAATCTTATGCTGGGTATCTTTGTCAATTACCGTTTTATTAACATGGAGGGTCAAGACACGGTGGGGCGATAGGATTGACAAAATTTGATTTTTAGCAATTTTTGAAAGGATAAGGCCTCGAATAATCTTGAGTCCACCTGCGGTTGAACCAGCAGAACCACCGATTGCCATGAGGAAGAGAAGGATAAACTGAGAGAAGAGGGGCCAGTTGGTAATATCTCCGTAACCAAAACCAGTCGTTGTAATGATATTGGAAACCTGGAAGAAGGCCATTTCAAAGCTCTTTGAAAATCCTGGGTAGAGATAGAGGGTATTAAGGCTAATCAAGCCTGTAGAAAGTAGCACGATGAGCAAGTAAGCACGAAGTTCCTCGTCACCAAAGAAGGCTTTGACGCGGCGGAGCATGAGGTAGTAGTAGAGATTGAAATTTATCCCAAAAACCAAACTCCGATACTAACTAGATAGGTAATCAGTGAGCTACCATAGTGGGCGATTCCATCGTTATAGACTGTAAAACCTCCTGTACCTGCTGTTCCCATGGCAATGACAAAACTATCAAATAGGGGCATGCCAGCCAGATAATAGATGATGACAAAGAGGGAAAAGAGAGCTAGATAAAGGAGATAGAGAATCTGGGCAGTGTTTTTTAGTTTGGATACAACCTTGCCAAAAACAGGGCCAGGAACCTCAGCCTTCATCACTTCTAAGTGGCTATTCTTGGCATTATCCATAATAGCAAGTGCAAAAACAAGTACTCCCATCCCTCCAATCAAGTGGGTAAAACTTCGCCAGAAGAGGAGGGAACGACTGAGAACCGAAACGTCGTTCAGAATAGTTGCTCCAGTAGTTGTAAAGCCCGAACTGATTTCAAAAAAGGCATCGATAACGCTGGGAATTTGACCAGCAAAAACAAAGGGGAGACCGCCAAAGAAAGACCAAAGGATCCAACAGAGGGCCACAATCAAGATTCCCTCCTTGGCATAAATCCGTTGATTTTTTGGCTTTTGTAAAATTCCTGAGCCACCTAGTAATACGAGAATCCCAATCGTTGTAAAGAGGGATGTAAAGACTTGGCTCGATTCATGGTAGTAGATGGCAATCGCAACAGGAACCAAGAGGAGAACAGCTTCAATCAAAAGTAACTTTGAAAGGAGGTAACGAATCATACTTTTATTCATTTCTTACCTCACGATTAAATCATAAATCTTGGTGATGTTTGGCAACAGGGTTGTTACTAGGAGCTTGTCTCCGACTTCAAGCGTATCCTCCCCAGTAGGGAAAATAGTCTTGCCCTTTCGAATGATAGCTGCAATAAGAACCCCTTTTTTCAATTTCAGTTGAGAAAGAGGTTTGGCAGTCATTTTATTGGCTTCCTTGATATGGAATTGTAGGGTTTCGATTTGGCCATTTGCTAGATGGTGCATGGCTTGAAGGTCTGAATACTGGGCATTAACACGGCCACGAATAAAGTGCATGATTGTATCTACAGCGATGATTTTCGGAGTGATAATGCTTGAGAAATCAGGCGCATGAATAATTTCAAGGAGACTAGTTCTGTTAACCTTGCTAATATTTTTTTGCACCCCGACACTATCCAGGAACATAGAAGTAATAATATTCTCTTCGTCAACTCCTGTTAGGGTTGCTACTGCATCATAGTTTTGGGCACTTTCTTCTAGCAGGATATCTTTTGCGGTACCATCTCCTTGAACGATGTAGAGATTTGGGAATTTCTCACTAAAGAAACGTGCCCGTTCAGGGTTAATCTCGATGACTTTGGTATCGATACGACTGTCTTTGAGAATACCTAGTAGATAATAGGCAATTCTACCTGCTCCAACGATGAGAAGGCTCTTCACGGCACGAGATTTGAAATAATTATGGAAGAGCATCATATCAACACGGTTACCAGTGACAAAGATTCTATCTTTATCATGTATGGTCATATCACCACTTGGGATGATAATTTGATGATCCCTCTCTATGGCGCAGACAATGACGTTGCCAAATTTTTTCCGAAAATCAGAAATGGGCATTTGGCAAAGACCGCTAGTGGATTTGACGACAAATTCCATGAGGCTAACGCGTCCACCAGCAAAGCGTTCGACAGATAGAGCGTTGGGAAAGTCAATGATGTTGGCGATAGCGCGGGCAGCCAAGAGCTCAGGGTTAACGATAAGAGAAAAGCCGAGAATATTCTTTTCTTTGAAATAAGAGTTAGAGTATTCAGGATTTCGCACTCGAACGATGGTTTCTTTAGCCCCCATTTTCTTAGCTAGAACGGCTGCAATCATGTTCACTTCATCGTACTCAGTCAGGGCGATAAAGATATCACAATCTTGGACACTGGCTTGCTCAAGGATGGTAAAATCAGCCCCGTTACCAAGGATACCCATGATATCAAAGCGACTGACAATATGATTAAGGACGGCTTCGTTTTGTTCAATCAGCAAAACATCGTGCTTTTCTGCAACCAAGGAGCGACAGAGGGCAGAACCAACTTTTCCCCCTCCGACAAGGATAATTTTCATAATAAAACCTACTTCTTCATTATGTAACTATCATACCTTTTTTCAAGAAAAAATGCACCTACTAGCTAATAACAAGAGCTTTTAGTGAAATTTTGCTATAAGGTAAAACTATAGACTAACCAATTGAAATAGCTATTAGCGACTTTCTAGAAAATATGGTATGATAAAGGACATACAGGGAGACAAAATGAATAATAATTTACTGGTATTACAATCAGATTTTGGTCTGGTTGATGGTGCGGTATCGGCTATGATTGGAGTAGCTTTAGAAGAGTCTCAAACCTTAAAAATTCATCATTTGACGCACGATATCACACCTTATAATATTTTTGAAGGGAGCTATTGATATTCTGGATGTTCGTTTTGGACCTCTATCATGCAGATATGCTGGTCTGTCAAAATCAGGTTGTTTATGGCAAATCATTTGCAGATGTGAGGATTGGGCAACTCATCCTTTACATCAATTCCCTCTATCGTTTAGGTCTGGCTATCAACCAAGGTTCCTTTGCCAAAGCTTATAATGTGGGCGTTGGTTCATCTTGGACCATTGAAATAAAGAAAATAGAATCATAAAATAGGAGAATATAGATGAAAAATCAATCAATTAAACAAGTTGTTGCTATCGGTGTTGGAGCTGCGCTCTTTGTTGTCATCGGGATGATCAGCATTCCGACACCCGTTCCAAATACAAGCATCCAGCTTCAGTATGCGGTACAGAGTCTCTTGTCTATCATTTTTGGCCCTCTAGTGGGATTACTTGTTGGTTTAATTGGGCATGCAGTGAAGGACTCGCTTGCTGGCTACGGTCTTTGGTGGACTTGGATTATTGCTAGTGGTCTCTTTGGTCTAGCCGTCGGACTCTTTAGAAAATACATTCGAGTAACTCAGGGTATTTTTGAATTGAAGGATATTGTTTTCTTTAACCTCATTCAGATTGTTGCAAATGCTCTTGTTTGGGGTGTCTTGGCACCACTTGGAGATGTTGTGATTTATCAAGAAGCGGCAGAAAAAGTATTTGCCCAAGGGATTGTTGCGGGAATTGCTAATGCTGTAACTGTAGCTATCGCAGGGACCCTTCTCTTGCTAGCTTATTCACGTACGCAGACTCGTTCGGGAAGTTTGAAAAAGGATTAACATAAAGGAAAAGGCTGGGCAACCGGTCTTTTTCGATGTTTATAGACTAGTTAGGCAAGCTAGGATAGGAATTTTTTTGGCGCTAAGTTTAAGAGAAGAGTCTGCAAGAAGGGGTAGATTTATGATAAAATAGAAGTCTAATACTCTGCGAAAATCTCTTCAAACCGCGTCAGCTCTATCTGCAACCTCAAAACAGTGTTTTGAGCAACCTACGGCTAGCTTTTTGGTTTGCTCTTTGATTTTCATTGAGTAGAAGAAGCGAATGAAGAGAGTAAGATGAAAGAAGCTATAATTGAGTGGAAGGATTTCTCTTTCCAGTATGAAACGCAACAAGAACCAACCTTGCAAGGGGTGGACTTGACCATTTATAAGGGAGAGAAAGTCTTAATTGTTGGGCCATCCGGGTCAGGTAAGTCGACCTTGGGTCAATGTTTGAATGGGATTATTCCCAATATTTACAAGGGTCATATGTCTGGAGAATTTTTGATCAAGGGGCAAGCAGCCTTCGATATGAGCATCTATGATAAATCTCATCTAGTCAGCACAGTTTTGCAGGATACAGATGGGCAGTTTATCGGGTTATCCGTGGCAGAGGATTTGGCTTTTGCTCTGGAAAATGACGTGACAGCTCTAGATGAGATGAAAAATCGTGTTCATAAATGGGCTGAAAAGCTGAACCTTCTTGATTTACTAGCTCAGCGACCTCAGGATTTGTCTGGTGGGCAAAAGCAGCGAGTTAGTCTGGCTGGTGTCTTGATTGATGAGAGTCCGATTCTCTTGTTTGATGAACCACTCGCCAATCTAGATCCCAAGTCAGGTCAGGATATTATCGAATTGATTGACCAGATTCATAAGGAGGAGGGGACGACGACTCTTATTATCGAGCACCGTTTGGAGGATGTTCTGCATCGCCCTGTCGATCGGATTGTCTTGATAAACGATGGTCGTATTCTCTTTAATGGGTGCCCTGACCAGCTACTGGCGACTGATTTATTGACACAAAATGGAATCCGAGAACCCCTTTATCTAACCACTCTCCGTCAATTGGGTGTGGATTTAGCCGCGGAAGAACAATTAGTAGATCTGGATAACTTGTCTATCTCAAAAGGTCAGGTCCAGTTGCAGATAGAACCGGCAAAAGAGACGTCAGAATTGCAGTCACTTTTTAGATTAGAGGATGTTTCTTTTGCTTATGATGATAGACCGATTTTAAAATCCCTACATTTGGATATTAAAAAGGGTGAAAAGATTGCTATTGTCGGGAAAAATGGGGCTGGGAAATCAACCCTTGCCAAGGCCTTAAGTAGCTTTATTCAGACGGAAGGTCGCTACCTTTGGAAAGGACAGGATATAAAAGGAGATTCTGTTGCAGAGCGGGCGGAACGAGTAGGCTATGTGCTGCAAAATCCCAATCAAATGATTTCAACAAACATGATTTTTGATGAGGTGGCTCTAGGACTTCGCTTGCGAGGTGTGAACGAGCAGGAAATTGAAACGAAAGTCTATGAAACTTTGAAAATCTGCGGTCTTTATGAATTCCGTAATTGGCCCATTTCTGCCCTGTCATTTGGTCAGAAAAAACGTGTCACTATTGCCTCAATTTTGGTCTTGGGAGCTGAAATTATCCTCTTAGATGAACCAACAGCAGGTCAAGATCAGAAGAACTATACTGAGATTATGGAATTTCTCGAAGAACTGCATCAAAAAGGTCATACCATTGTCATGATTACTCATGATATGCAATTGATGCTGGATTATTCAGACCGAGCCCTCGTCATGGTGGATGGGGAATTGATTGCCGATACTGATCCAGCTAGTCTTTTGAGCAATCCTGAGCTGTTAATAAAAGCCAATCTAAAAGAAACTTCGATCTTCAACTTGGCCAAGAAACTAGATGTGGATCCACTTGCTTTAACGGCATTTTACAAAGAAAGGAGAGAAGGATGCAAGCTAAATTAATTGGTTACCAGCATAGAGATACTGTGATTCATCGCTTGTCAGGAGCTGGAAAACTTCTCTTTTTCATCCTTGTGTCATTGGCGGCCATGATTAGCTATGATACCAGACTGCTTGTTCTGATTGCCATCTTTTCGGTCTTTCTCCTCTATTTGTCAGAAATCCGCTTTAAAGATGTTTCCTTTGTGGCAGTTTTTGCGACTGTCTTTGCTATTTTAAATGTCTTGATGGTCTATCTCTTTTCTCCCGAATATGGGGTTGGACTTTACGGCGAGAGAAGTATGATTTGGCAGGGAATCGGAGTCTACACTCTGACCAGTCAAGAGCTCTTTTATCTGCTAAATCTGGCCATTAAGTACCTTTGCACCATTCCTCTGGCTATTATCTTTTTGATGACAACACATCCTAGTCAGTTTGCTTCCAGTTTAAATCAAATCGGTGTGCCTTATAAGATTGCCTATTCTGTCAGTCTGACCTTGCGCTATATTCCAGATTTGCAGGAAGAATTCTTTACTATCAAGATGTCTCAGGAAGCGCGTGGGATGGAATTATCCAAGAAAGCTTCTCTCATGCAACGAATCAAAGGCAATTTGCGCATTATTACTCCTCTGATTTTCAGCTCGTTAGAACGCATTGATACCATCGCGACAGCCATGGAGCTTCGCCGCTTTGGAAAAGAGAAAAAGCGGACTTGGTATAGTTACCAAGCCTTGAAAAAAGGAGATTATCTTACCTTGCTCTTGGCAGCCTTGTTTTTAGTAGCTAGTTTACTACTTATCTTGCAAAATCACGGACGATTTTACAACCCTTGGAAATAGTATTGTCAAAGTTTTCATTAGAGAAGTAAAGAGAAATTATTCTATAACTTTTTATTGATAGATTGTATGAGAAATAAAGTTAATAATTGTATACTTGAAACTTTTTGACAAAACATGAATTAGTTTGCATACTTTATAGTAGAATTTACACTACAAAATCAAAGTTATTCAAATATAATCATTTTCAACTACGTTCAGTGTCACAATGTAGAGACGGTATAAAATAGTAAAAGTATTTAATTTAAATCGTGTTAATTTCATTTTGTGTAAACATGGGAAAATGTTGAATGTATATAATGACGGGAGATGATTTACAATGATAAGTTTAGAGCTGTTGTCTGAAGAAAATAGTTTAGACGTCTATTTTTTTGAAGAAGAGAATCGAGAGTATTTTGAGCGGAATTTACCTCCTAGACCAGCTAACTATTTTGATTTAGAAGGTTTTAAAGAAATTACAAGGGAATTGTTAAGGGAGCAAGAGAATCATGATGTCTACATGCATCTTATTAGAGATGCACAAGGCGTTATGGTTGGAAGAATCAATTTAAGTATTTTAGAGAATAATCGAAAAACAGCAGAACTTGGATATAGGATTGGAGAAAATGTTACTAATTTAGGATATGCAAGCGAAGCGGTTAAACTCGTTTTAGAAAAGGCCTTTACTACTTATGGTTTACATAGGATTATCGCAGGGACGGCAACGGACAATCTGGCCTCCCAGAGAGTGCTTTTAAAAAATGGTTTCACCTTTAGTAGAAGTATAGAGAATGATTTTCAAATGCATAACGAGTGGATTCATACGGCAGTATTTGAGATAACGAGGTCATAATATCATCATTCCCAGTCCACAGATAGGTATAAAAGAGTAAGCAATTTTTGCAGATATTTAAGAATTTTCTCCTAGAAACCCTTGGAAATAGCTTGAAAAAATTGAAAAAATCAAGTCGTTTCTATTGACAATGATTCTGAAAGTGTTATACTAAGAAAGTAGTTTCGCTGATTTACTTCAAACCTGTTGTGAGGTAAGTTAACGATGCCTTAACCACGCTGTTTGCTGAGCTTGACTCCGGGCAGTGTGGCTATTTTTTTGCAATGGTGAAAGGAAGCAAGTCATGACAAATCACATTGTATTATTTGAACCACAAATTCCACAAAATACAGGCAATATCGCGCGTACTTGCGCTGCGACCAATTCTCCCCTCCACATCATCAAGCCAATGGGCTTTCCTATTGACGACCGCAAGATGAAGCGAGCTGGATTGGATTATTGGGATAAGCTAGAAATTTATTTTTACGAGAGTTTGGAGGATTTCATGTCTCAGATGAAGGGCAAACTTTATCTGATTTCTAAATTTGCTGAGAAAGTGTATTCTGATGTGGATTTATCGACTAAAGAAGACCATTATTTTCTCTTTGGACGTGAAGACAAGGGCTTGCCTGAGGACTTTATGCGAGAACATCCTGAGAAAGCTCTCCGTATTCCTATGAATGATGAACATGTCCGCAGTCTCAATGTGTCTAATACCGTCTGCATGATTGTCTATGAGGCTCTCCGCCAGCAGAACTTTGCAGGTCTTGAGCTTGTTCATACCTATGAAGTGGATAAATTGAAATAAAAAATGAAAATGAAAATGAACAAAATGCTTGCGCTTGCAAGCGTTTTTTGTTATGATAAAAGAGTCTTCAGGGCAGGGTGAAATTCCCGACCGGCGGTAAATTTGACGATCTATTTTAGCTTTCTCGTCGTTGTCTTGTCTCGATATACTTTAAGTATTATCTTCGACTGCGACGCCTAGATAAATCTAAAATATCTTAGTTAAATAAGTCCGCGAGCGCAAGCTGATGTGGTGAGATTCCACAACCGACAGTATAGTCTGGATGGGAGAAGACGAAAGAATAGCTTTGTCTGTTCTGATAGATTTATAGCTAAACTGTAACCGCTTGCTTGAATTTTCTTAATAGAGTGAGAGGGAACTTTTGGGATATAAAAAGTGAGAATAGATAGAGGAATCCTTTCTAACTTCTTCTGATTTTATAGAAAATTGGAGGAACCTGTTATGACAAACACACGTCGACTTTCGACCATTGCGATTTTATCAGCCATCTCATTTGTGCTGATGTACTTTGACTTTCCGCTTTTGCCAGCGGCGTCCTTCCTCAAGATCGAATTTAGTATCTTGCCAGTCCTTGTGGGCTTGGTGGTCATGGATTTGCCTGCTGCTCTAGGAATTCTCTTGCTTCGCTCACTCTTGAAATTGCTTCTTAACAGCCAGGGAGTGAATACTTACATTGGTTTGCCAATGAATATCGTAGCTTTGGGAGTTTTTGTCATCGTATTTGCTTTGATTTGGAAAAAGGAACGGACAACCCTTCGTTTCCTACTAGGCTCTCTAGCTGGGACTATTGGTTTAACCGTGGCTATGTTGGTTCTCAACTATGTTTACGCTGTTCCTCTGTACGCTAAGTTTGCTAACTTTGATATTGGAAAAATTTTGGGACTTTCCAACTACCTAATGACCATGGTATTACCTTTTAACTTGATTGAGGGTGTAATCTTTTCCGTTTCATTCTGGTTGTTGTATGTTCTCTTGAAACCAACCTTAAAACATTATGAGAGATAAACAAACATTTTTAATGAAGGGCAGTTTTGCCCTTTTACTTTTCGTTATTCTTGGCTACATGGTCAAATTTTACCCTGAAACGCTGGTCGGTTTTGATCAACCGATACAGACTGCCGTTCGAGGAGACTTGCCAGATTACTTGACTATTCTTTTCCGAGCTATTACACGTCTGATTGATATTCCAGTGATTATCACTTGGGTTGCCATTACAGCTTTTGTCTTTTATCGTAAGCGGTGGAAGATAGAAAGTTTCTTCATGCTGGGAAATCTAGCTTTGGCAGGTCTTTTAATCGTGACATTTAAAAATATCTACCAGCGCCCACGACCAGCTATTTTACACTTGGTAGAGGAGAAGGGATTTTCCTTTCCAAGTGGCCATTCTCTGGCTGTAACCTTGATGGTCGGTTCTCTGATTGTCATTCTCAGTCAACGGATGAGAAATCCAGTCTGGAGAAAAATCGTACAAATCGTCCTTGGCCTTTACTTAGTCAGTGTGTTGGTATCAAGGGTCTATCTGGGAGTTCACTATCCATCAGACGTCTTTGCCAGTCTCTGTGTGGGTTTGGGAGTCCTGTTTATAGAGTTTCCCTTCTATGACAAGCTCCGCTTCCAATGGCGATTTAAAGGTAAGCAGAAGTGAATATCAAATTCTCTTGAGGAGAAAGAAATGAAAGTCAGTATAGCAGATCTTCATCCGACTCAACTATATTTATCAGAAAAGAAGTTGCAATATATTCAGATGCTTTATCAGTCTGTAGAACTAAACAATGTTGATCCAATTAGTATTCTTGCCTTTGGAAATTGCTTGTTGATTACAGATGGGCATCACAGGGCTTATCAGGCTTTATTGGCAGGTCGGGATACAATTTCTGCTGAGTTTGATAGAGACGGCGGTGATGAACTATATCATCTCTATGCGCAAGCTTGTGAGGAAAGAAAGATTTATTCTGTTCTGGATTTAAAAAATCATATCTTAGCTCAAGATGAGTATGAAGCAAAATGGTATAACTGGTGTGAGGGTTTTAATCAAGCAGCAACTCTCTTATTGAAAAGGAAAGCAGATGAAACAGATTTTACAAATAGATAATTCACTACGTCTCGTTCCTTATTGTAAGGTCAATCATTGTGAGGAAGCTTTTGCTTGGTATCAGAATGTGGACTTGGTTTACCTCGTAGATGGGGTGAAGCTTCCTTATAGTCAAGAAACTTTGGAAGCCATGTATTCCTATTTGGATCAGCATGGTGAACTTTTTTGGATTGAAGTCAAGGAGAAGGGAGAATGGTCTCCAATTGGGGATGTTACACTATCTCAGGATAATTTCCCCATTGTGATTGGGAATCCCGCTTACCAACATCGAGGACTTGGAAAAAAGATTCTAAGTGCTTTGATTGAATTGGCTCGAGTAAAAGGATGGAGAGAATTGAGAGTCAAGGAAATCTACACCTACAATCATGCTTCTAGGAGGTGTTTCAAGTCGCTTGGATTTGTGGAAAATGGAGCAACAGAAAAAGGAACGAGTTTTATACTGAAATTAGTCTAATCTAACTTGTTTTTTAACTAAAAATCTGATAAACTAAGTAGTAATTGAATAGAAATCTGCAAGACTAGTAGCCCAAGGGAAGTATATCAGGGAGGAGAGCCGTGACTGTAAGCTCTCTATATGAAAGCTGGGTGAATTCACTTGTGCATGGATTTAGAAATGAAGGTCTGACTTGTCAGATGAAAACGGATGGTACCGCGTGTCAACGCTCCGAGTGGAGTTTGGCATGTGGTTTTCTTTTTATCTACGAGAGACTGATGGAGGAATTATGTCAACTATTGAAGAACAATTAAAAGCGCTTCGTGAAGAAACGCTGGCTAGCTTGAAGCAGATTACTGCTGAAAATAAAAAAGAGATGCAAGATTTGCGTGTTTCTGTCCTTGGTAAAAAGGGTTCGCTTACTGAAATTCTCAAAGGGATGAAAGATGTCTCTGCTGAGATGCGTCCAATTATCGGGAAACACGTCAACGAAGCTCGTGATGTCTTGACAGCTGCTTTTGAAGAAACAGCTAAGCTCTTGGAAGAAAAGAAAGTCGCGGCTCAACTGGCTAGCGAGAGTATCGATGTGACGCTTCCAGGTCGTCCAGTTGCGACTGGTCACCGTCACGTTTTGACACAAACTAGTGAAGAAATCGAAGATATCTTCATCGGTATGGGTTACCAAGTCGTGGATGGTTTTGAAGTAGAGCAAGACTACTATAACTTTGAGCGTATGAATCTTCCCAAAGACCACCCAGCTCGCGACATGCAGGACACTTTCTACATCACAGAAGAAATCTTACTCCGTACTCACACGTCTCCAGTGCAGGCGCGTGCTATGGATGCCCATGATTTTTCAAAAGGTCCTTTGAAAATGATCTCACCAGGGCGTGTCTTCCGTCGTGATACGGACGATGCGACCCACAGTCACCAGTTCCACCAAATTGAAGGCTTAGTTGTTGGGAAAAATATCTCTATGGCTGATCTTCAAGGAACCCTTCAGTTGATTGTGCAAAAAATGTTCGGTGAAGAGCGTCAGATCCGTCTGCGCCCCTCTTACTTCCCATTCACAGAGCCATCTGTTGAGGTGGATGTTTCTTGCTTCAAGTGTGGTGGAGAAGGCTGTAACGTATGTAAGAAAACTGGTTGGATCGAAATTATGGGTGCCGGTATGGTTCACCCACGTGTCCTTGAAATGAGTGGTATCGATGCGACTGTTTACTCTGGATTTGCCTTTGGTCTTGGACAAGAGCGTGTAGCTATGCTTCGTTATGGAATCAACGATATCCGTGGATTCTACCAAGGAGATGTCCGCTTCTCAGAACAGTTTAAATAATGATTAGAAAAGTAGAAATGGCAGATGTTGAGGTGTTGGCTAAAATAGCCAAACAAACCTTTCGTGAAACATTTGCGCATGATAATACGGAAGAGCAGTTACAGGAATACTTTGAAGAGGCTTATAGTCTGAGAGTTTTGTCAACTGAGTTGGAAAATCCAGAATCCGAAACCTATTTCATTATGCATGAAGAGGAGATAGCTGGTTTTCTCAAAGTCAACTGGGGAAGTGCTCAGACTGAGAGAGAATTAGAGGATGCTTTTGAAATTCAACGCCTCTATGTGCTACAAAAATTTCAAGGATTTGGACTAGGTAAGCAACTGTTTGAATTCGCTCTTGAACTTGCTACCAAAAATAGTTTTTCTTGGGCTTGGCTAGGTGTTTGGGAGCATAATACAAAAGCTCAAGCATTTTATAATCGATATGGTTTTGAAAAATTTAGCCAACATCATTTTATGGTTGGTCAAAAAGTAGATACGGATTGGTTACTGAGAAAGAAATTAAGGTAAGAAGAGGATTCTTCTATTGAAATGATAGGAAAGGAAAAGAACTAGAGTGACAACTGTCATTCTGGAGAACTAAATTATGCTTGTATCTTATAAATGGTTAAAAGAATTGGTGGACATTGATGTGCCATCACAAGAGTTGGCTGAAAAAATGTCAACTACAGGGATCGAGGTAGAAGGTGTCGAATCACCGGCTGCTGGTCTCTCAAAAATTGTCGTCGGTGAGGTCTTGTCTTGTGAAGATGTGCCAGAAACTCACCTCCATGTTTGTCAGGTTAACGTTGGCGAAGAAGAAGCCCGTCAAATTGTCTGTGGTGCACCGAATGTGCGTGCTGGTATCAAGGTTATGGTGGCTCTTCCAGGAGCTCGCATCGCTGACAACTACAAAATCAAAAAAGGAAAATCCGTGGTTTAGAGTCACTTGGGATGATCTGTTCACTTGGTGAATTGGGAATTTCTGACTCAGTTGTACCTAAGGAATTCGCAGATGGCATCCAAATCTTGCCAGAAAATGCCGTTCCTGGGGATGAAGTCTTCTCATATCTAGACTTGGATGATGAAATCATCGAACTTTCTATCACACCCAACCGTGCAGATGCCCTTTCTATGCGTGGAGTGGCTCACGAAGTGGCAGCCATCTATGATAAGGCAGTCAACTTTAAAGAATTTACTCTTTCAGAAACTGACCAAGCTGCAGCAGATGCTCTTTCTGTAGGTATTGAGACAGACAAGGCGCCTTACTATGCAGCTCGTATCTTGGACAATGTTACTATCGCACCAAGTCCACAATGGTTGCAAACCTTCTTATGAATGAAGGTATCCGTCCTATTAACAACGTGGTGGACGTGACAAACTACATCCTGCTCTACTTTGGTCAACCAATGCATGCTTTTGACTTGGATACCTTTGAAGGGACTGACATCCGTGTGCGTGAAGCGCGTGCTGGTGAAAAATTGGTGACCTTGGATGGTGAAGAACGTGACTTGGAAACAAATGACCTAGTCATCACTGTCGCAGACAAGCCAGTAGCTCTTGCAGGTGTTATGGGTGGTCAAGCGACAGAAATCTCTGAAAAGTCTAGTCGTGTCGTCCTTGAAGCTGCAGTCTTCAACGGAAAATCAATCCGTAAGACCAGCGGTCGTCTTAACCTTCGTTCTGAGTCATCTTCTCGCTTTGAAAAAGGTATCAATGTGGCAACTGTTAACGAAGCTCTTGATGCGGCGGCTAGCATGATTGCAGAACTTGCAGGTGCGACGGTGCGCAAAGGCATCGTTTCAGCGGGTGAGCTTGATACCTCTGATGTGGAAGTTTCTTCAACTCTTTCAGACGTTAATCGTGTCCTTGGTACGGAACTTTCATATGCTGATGTCGAAGATGTCTTCCGTCGTCTTGGCTTTGGCCTTTCTGGAAATGCAGATAGCTTTACAGTCAGCGTCCCACGCCGCCGTTGGGATATCACAATCGAGGCAGACCTCTTTGAAGAAATCGCTCGTATCTATGGTTATGACCGCTTGCCAACCAGCCTTCCAAAAGATGATGGTACAGCTGGTGAATTGACAGCCACACAAAAACTCCGCCGTCAAGTTCGTACTATTGCTGAAGGAGCAGGTTTGACAGAAATCATCACCTATGCTCTAACAACTCCTGAAAAAGCAGTTGAGTTTACGGCTCAACCAAGTAACCTTACTGAACTCATGTGGCCAATGACCGTGGATCGTTCTGTCCTCCGTCAAAATATGATTTCTGGTATCCTTGATACGGTGGCTTATAACGTAGCTCGTAAGAATAAAAACTTGGCCCTTTACGAGATCGGAAAAGTCTTTGAACAAACTGGCAATCCAAAAGAAGAACTTCCAAATGAGATTAATAGCTTTGCCTTTGCCTTGACAGGCTTGGTTGCTGAAAAAGATTTCCAAACAGCAGCAGTTCCAGTTGATTTCTTCTATGCTAAAGGAATCCTTGAAGCCCTCTTTGCTCGTTTGGGACTCCAAGTAACCTATACGGCAACATCTGAAATCGCTAGCCTTCACCCAGGTCGTACAGCTATGATTTCACTCGGTGATCAAGTTCTTGGTTTCCTTGGCCAAGTGCATCCAGTCACTGCTAAGGCTTACGATATTCCAGAAACGTATGTGGCTGAGCTCAGCCTTTCAGCTATCGAAACTGCGCTTCAACCTGCTAATCCATTTGTAGAAATTACTAAATTCCCAGCAGTTAGCCGTGACGTTGCCCTTCTCCTTAAGGCAGAAGTGACTCACCAAGAAGTTGTGGACGCTATCCAAGCTGCCGGTGTGAAACGTTTGACAGATATCAAACTCTTTGACGTTTTCTCAGGCGAAAAATTGGGACTTGGTATGAAGTCAATGGCTTATAGCTTGACCTTCCAAAATCCGGAAGACAGCTTAACGGACGAAGAAGTCGCACGCTATATGGAAAAAAATCCAAGCGTCTCTCGAAGAAAAAAAGTCAATGCAGAAGTGCGTTAAAGTATCAATCCATCCTTCGGGGTGGATTTTTTTGCTTTTTAAATAACAATTCAGGATCAAAAAAATAGACAGTTGAGGAACAGAGAAGATAAATTGGAGTTTACCAGTGTATAATGTACTCATAACTCAAAGTACCCTAAGATTTTTTTACTAAAATGAGGATGATAAAAATGGACAGAAATCATTGTAAATGCTATCAAAAAGGAGTATAATGAGTGCAAGACATTTCGGAGGTGAAAGATGCTAGAAGTAAGAAGTCTAGAGAAAAGTTTTGGACCTAAGCAAGTTTTGTTTGGTATTGACTTTCAAGCGCGACCAGGTCGTATTTTGGGATTAGTCGGGAAAAACGGTGCTGGGAAGACAACAATTTTCCACAGTATTTTGAAGTTTTTAGAATATCAAGGAGAAATCAGTCTGGATGGTCAGGATATCCGTCAGGAGACCTACGCTCGGATTGGCTATCTGCCTGAAGAACGCAGTCTCATGCCTAAATTGACAGTCCTTGAACAAGTTCGTTACTTGGCGACTCTAAAGGGCATGGATGCCAAAGAAATCAAGGAAAAACTCCCTCAATGGATGAAGAGGTTGGAAGTGAAAGGAAAGCTGACAGATAAAATTAAGAGTCTGTCAAAAGGAAATCAGCAGAAGATTCAGCTCATCATTACTCTGATTCATGAGCCAGACTTGATTATCTTGGATGAGCCTTTCAGTGGATTGGACCCAGTCAATACAGAATTGCTCAAGCAAGTCATTTTTCAAGAAAAAGAACGTGGGGCAACCATTATCTTTTCTGACCATGTCATGACCAACGTCGAGGAGCTTTGTGACGATATTCTCATGATCCGAGATGGCCGTGTGGTCTTGCATGGACCAGTTCAGGATGTCCGCAATCAATACGGAAAAACGCGTCTCTTTGTTTCAAGTGAACGAAGCAAGGAAGAATTGGAAAATCTTCCTCATGTCAAACAGGTGAGCTTGACCAAACAAGGCAGTTGGAAATTGATCTTGGAGGATGAGAGCGCTGGAAGAGAACTTTTCCCAATCTTGACTCAAGGGCAATATATCGCAACCTTTGACCAGCAAGCGCCAACAATCGATGAAATCTTTAAACTAGAATCAGGGGTGGAAGTATGAGAAATATGTGGGTTGTAATGAAGGAAACCTATCTTCGACATGTCAAATCGTGGAGTTTCTTCTTTATGGTGATTTCACCATTCTTGTTTATCGGTCTCTCTGGAGGAATTGGCTATCTCCAAGGCTCTTCAATGGCCCAAAGTGGTAAGATAGCAGTGATTAGCACGGTTCCAGCTGTGACAGAAGGTCTCAAATCTACCAATGGTATCAACTTTGATTATAAGGATGAAGCCAGTGCCCAAGCTGCTATCAAAGATGAGAAAATCAAGGGTTACCTAACAATTGACCAAGAGGACAGCGTCCTCAAGGCCGTCTATCATGGTGAAACTTCTCTTGAAACAGGCATCAAGCTAGCAGTAACCAATAAGCTCAACGAACTGCAATACCAACTCAATCGTTCGGCAGCCAATTTGTCACAAGAACAGGAAAAACGCTTGGAACAAACAGTTAACTTTACGGAGAAAATTGATGAATCCAAGGAAAATAAAAAAATGATTCAAACCTTTGCGGCCGCAGGGCTTGGTTTCTTCCTTTATATGATTTGATTACCTATGCTAGTGTCACTGCTCAGGAAGTGGCTAGCGAGAAAGGAACCAAAATTATGGAGGTGGTCTTCTCTAGTATCCGAGCTAGTCATTATTTCTACGCTCGCATGCTGGCTCTGCTTCTTGTGATTTTGACCCATATTGGCATTTACGTCGTGGGTGGACTTGCTGCCATTCTTCTCTTTAAAGACCTACCAATCTTGGCACAATCTGGTATTTTAAACCATATAGGAGAGGCTTTCTCGCTCAACACCTTATTGTTTGTCTTGGTTAGCCTCTTTATGTACGTTGTTTTAGCAGCCTTCCTAGGTTCTATGGTTTCTCGTCCTGAGGACTCAGGGAAAGCCCTGTCGCCTTTGATGATTTTGATTATGGGTGGTTTTTTTGGAGTGACAGCTCTAGGTGCAGCTGGTGACAATCTCATCTTGAAGATTGGTTCTTATATTCCTTTTATTTCGACCTTCTTTATGCCATTTAGAACCATTAATGGCTATGCAGGGGGAGTAGAAGCATGGATTTCACTTGCTATTACGATTGCTTTTGCAGTAACGGCAACAGTCTTTATCGGACGCATGTATGCCAGCCTAGTCCTTCAAACGGATGATTTAGGGATTTGGAAAACCTTTAAACGTGCCTTATCTTATAAATAGAAGAGCCTCGCGAAAGCGAGGTTTTTTAGAGATAAAAAGAGTGAAATTTAGAAAAATATTTTTCATATCTATTGACTTTTAGGGGTGAAATTTGGTATTATAGTAGGCGGTATTGTTTACCCCATTTGAAAGGCCCCGGAACCTTCCAAATACTTTTCGATGGGAAGGAACACCCATCACCGTAAACAAAAATCGAACTATATATAGGAGAAATCATGAACAAAACAACATTTATGGCTAAACCAGGCCAAGTTGAACGTAAATGGTACGTAGTTGACGCAACTGATGTACCACTTGGACGTCTTTCTGCAGTAGTTGCTAGCGTACTTCGCGGAAAAAACAAACCAACATTTACACCACATACTGATACAGGTGACTTTGTGATTGTTATCAATGCTGAAAAAGTTAAATTAACTGGTAAAAAAGCAACTGATAAAATCTACTACACTCACTCAAACCACCCAGGTGGATTGAAACAAATCTCTGCAGGTGAACTTCGTTCTAAAAATGCAGTACGTTTGATCGAGAAATCAGTTAAAGGTATGCTTCCACACAATACACTTGGACGCGCTCAAGGTATGAAGTTGAAAGTATTTGTTGGAGCTGAGCACACTCACGCTGCACAACAACCAGAAGTTCTTGATATTTCAGGACTTATCTAAGGAAAGGAACAATAAAGTATGTCACAAGCACAATATGCAGGTACTGGACGTCGTAAAAACGCTGTTGCACGCGTTCGCCTTGTTCCAGGAACTGGTAAAATCACTGTTAACAAAAAAGATGTTGAAGAGTACATCCCACACGCTGACCTTCGCCTTGTAATCAACCAACCATTCGCAGTTACTTCTACTGCAGGTTCATACGACGTTTCGTTAACGTTGTAGGTGGTGGATACGCTGGTCAATCAGGAGCTATCCGTCACGGTATCGCTCGTGCCCTTCTTCAAGTAGACCCAGACTTCCGCGATTCATTGAAACGCGCAGGACTTCTTACACGTGACTCACGTAAAGTTGAACGTAAGAAACCAGGTCTTAAGAAAGCTCGTAAAGCATCACAATTCTCAAAACGTTAATCAATACGATTATATCAACGTTTCAAAGCACTCAAAAGTTTACCTTATGGGTGCTTTTTTCGTGTTTTTTTAAAAAGTTTACCTCAAAGTTCACCTTATTTTTACCTTATTGTTTTAGAGACTTTAAAGCAAATTCCCCAACTGCCATAGGAACTACATTAGAAGTATTGACATAAATTTGAGTTGTGCCTGTATCGCTATGCGTTAGTGCTTCAGAAATGGCTTCTAAGCTCATTCCTGCTTGTTTAGCAAGCGTTGCTCCTGTATGTCGCAGTTTATGAGGTGTAGCATGTGTCAGCTCTTTATGTCGCTTTCTAATACTTTTCATTTTGTTGTTTAGATAGTCAGCATGTAAAGGCTTATTGATGTTTCCTTTTGTGTCGATATATGTAAAAACAAATTGTTCTGGATTACTGATGATGCCAAACTTTGCCAGTTCATATTTTTGTTGTTCTTTCCAAGAGGTAAGGAGCTGAAGTAAGTCATTAGAAATAGAGAAAATAGTTTTCTTATTTCCCTTAGTAGATTTTACTTACCCATATCTATCTAAAGCTTGAATTAGCTGAATCTGTGATTTTGAAAAGTCTATATGTTTCCATTGAAGAGCATAGGTTTCATATTTTTCTATCGCCTAAGAAAAAAAGTGAGATAAAAATAGGACATAATTTTTTTAAGGGTTATTTTATCATTATCTAAATTTTTCTTGAAATGCTGAGAACCATTCTTGGAGTTGTTCATGAGTTAGATATAAATTTTTCCTCTCTCTTTGCCTCTGCAAGTTGAATCTTTTTAGTGGCCTTTATTCTTCTTAATATTTTTGCAACTTTATTAGCTTCTATATACTCAAATTCTTCTGCCCATTCAAAGATAGAATGAACTGCAGCCCAAAAGCTAGATTTTTTTATGTCTAACTTTTTGGGGTCAGTTCAATAATCATTCTGTTTTATATATACTAAGACATCCATAAAAATTTATGGATGTTTTTTGATTTATATATAGAAAAAGAGAAGACCGGCTGGTCTTCTCTTTGGGGGAACTAGAATCATTGAAAAGAATTAAGTAAAGATTTTAATTAGTCTTTGAAATTCTTTTGGAAGATGAGTAGAGACAATACTGAAGTAATAGCAGCCAAGAATAAGAAGGCATTTGCTTCTTGTTCTCCAGTTTCTGGGAGTTGTTTTTCCTTGTCTTGTTTAACTGTAGTAGCAACAGGTGCTTTTTCATCTTTTCTTGGTGAATCTTCTGTTACAACTGCAGGAGCTGGTTTTTCAGTTTCTCTAGGTAGAACATACTCAGGGAGAGTCACAACTGGTGGAGCCTCTGTTCCTACAGAACTTTGTTTAGTTCCAACCTCAATTACTCTATCTAGAGCTGGAGTTGATTCAGTTTGAACTACCTTACTATTGCTGCTATCTACTTCGACATACTCGATTATAGCACCATCTTTCCCTTCTGCTAGAACTTTCTCTTTTCCTTTATCTAAGTTTGGATTTTCGTGACGTATAGTCTTGAATGGTACTGCCTTCTTGACAATATCCAAGCTTGGAAGTTTAAAGACAAGGTCTTTAACTCCCTCTTCAGGACTTGAAGAAGTAATTGGTTTTTCAGGTTCTTTTGGTAGAAGGTACTCAGGAAGAGTCACAACTGGTGGAGTATCTGTTCCTACAGAATTTTGTTTAGTCCCGACTTCAATCACTCGGTCTAGAGCTGGAGTTGATTCAGTTTGAACTACCTTACGATTGCCGCCATCTACTTCGACGTACTCAACTAACAAACCGTCTTTCCCTTCTGCTAGAACTTGTTCTTTCTCTTTGTCTAAGTTTGGATTTTCGTGACGGATAGTCTTGAATGGTACTGCCTTCTTGACAATATCCAAGCTTGGAAGTTTAAAGACAAGCTCTTTAACCCCTTCTTCAGGACTTGAAGAAGTAATTGGTTTTTCAGGTTCTTTTGGTAGAAGGTACTCAGGAAGAGTCACAACTGGTGGAGTATCTGTTCCTACAGAACTTTGTTTAGTCCCAACTTCAATCACTCGGTCTAGAGCTGGAGTTGATTCAGTTTGAACTACCTTACGATTGCCGCCATCTACTTCGACGTACTCAACTAACAAACCGTCTTTCCCTTCTGCTAGAACTTGTTCTTTCCCTTTGTCTAATTGTGGATTTTCGCGACGGATAGTCTTGAATGGTACTGCCTTCTTAACAATATCCAAACTTGGGAGTTGGAAGACAAGCTCTTTAACCCCTTCTTCAGGACTTGAAGAAGTAATTGGTTTTTCAGGCTGTTTTGGTTCAACTGGTTGTTCTGGTTGGCTAGGTTGCAATTGCTTGATTTGTTCAAGAGCGTTATTGAGGGCTTTGTTGACGTCTTCTTGAGTCTTCGCTTCTTGGATAGCTGCGATTGCTTTATCAGTAATTTCAACTAATTTTTTCTTAGCATCGTTGTTAGTACCAAGTTCAGCCACTTTTTTCTCAATAGCTTCAGTCAAGCTAGCCATAGCCTTATCATAATTGATTTCAGGCTGTTCAGGTTGTTTCGGATCAACCGGTTGTTCTGGTTGGCTAGATTGCAATTGCTTGATTTGTTCAAGAGCGTTGTTGAGGGCTTTATTGACGTCTTCTTGAGTCTTCGCTTCTTGGATAGCTGCGATTGCTTTATCAGTAATTTCAACTAATTTTTTCTTAGCATCGTTGTTAGTACCAAGTTCAGCCACTTTTTTCTCGATAGCTTCAGTCAAGCTAGCCATAGCCTTATCGTAATTGATTTCAGGTTGTTCAGGTTGTTCAGGTTGTTCAGGTTGTTTTGGTTCAACTGGTTGTTCTGGGCTTGTTTCGTTTCCAGGTTTTTGGTAATTTTCATCTTTGCTAAGAATATCTTGCAAAGTAGTGACTGTTGACATCACATCTTGTACATTTACCGTATCAGAACTTAATTGTGCAGTGAGTTTATCAAGATTAGACTTGAACGCTTGGCGTGCAGTTGCAGTATCTTTCAATCCAGCAGGATTAAAGTTAGATAAATCTTCTTTCCATTTAGAGATAGATTGAAGGATTTCTGCTTTGCTGTATAGCTCGCTGCCTTCGCCTTGTGTAATGAATTGATCCACTTGCATACCAATATTTGGTCAAATCATTCTTGTCAGGGTCTAGTTGGAGAGTTACTGCGTGCAAGTTTTCATCAAGTCCTTTTAGGCTGACTAGAGTCTGGTCACCTTGGCGTTGGGCAGCGTGACCGCTAAAGTATTTCTTGCCATCAATAGTCGAAGCATTTCCCATACCATCTTGGTAAGGAACTTCTTTACCATCTAAGAAGACCTTGTAGATACCGTGACCTGGGTCTACAAATCCTTTGATTTCTAAGCCTGTACCATAGAAATAAGCAGTCACAGTTGTCTTTTTCTTCTGATCCTCTGTCAGATGTCCAAATGATACCCATGATTCAGTATTTTGGTATTTGCCAGAAGAGTTGGTTTCGTGTCTCCAGCCAGGACTGTAATCTAATTGGCTAGCCTGATCGTCGTAATTTGTCTGATTTGTCTTCAATAAATCAGCCTTCATTACTCGAATAGTTGCGTCGGTAGCAAAACCGAGTAGGGCACCATCAGACGCAGAAGTGAGTTTGGCTTTGAAATCAAAGATTGAGTCAGCTTGTTCGGTGAAGTCGATAGTTGGAATAGTAACAGTTTTCTCTGTTTCACCATCTGCAAAGGTCACATCTTGAGTTGTATCTTGGTAAACCTTACCGTGAACACCTGTTCCAGGTTCTGTAATGAAGCGAACGGTAGCAGCTCCCTTGCTTCCACCAACACGCTTAATTGTAACAGTAACAGGTTTTCCTTTTTCGACATCGTAAGAAGTTGCTTCAAGCTCAAACATACCCTTGCTGTTATTGTTTAGAGTGTAGATTCCTTCTGTAGCAATTGGTTCACCTGTTTTGTTAACGAGAGTAATAGTGTGTTCTCCAGGCGATAAATCACCAGTTTCGTAAACTTTTTGGCTACGTTTACGGCTACTGTTCTTGGTTTGTACATCTGCAACTTTTTGACCATCCACGTATACAGACATTTCACCATGGTTTGGATCTACTGTTGATACAACATAAGCCTTGGTTCCTGTGAAACGATAGGTGACTTTGGCGTCTTTCTTGTTGGTCCACATAGAAGTACCACGGATACCTTCTGACTCGTTGTACCAAGTTGTACCTTCCTTGTCAGCCGTTGTATTTGAGTGGTATTCTAGTCCAAGAGGATATCCATCATTCTTTCGATAGTGCTTGGAGTTTTATAGACTGAGAAGTTGGTTAGGATTGGTGTAGCTTGTGAGCCAGTAATCGTAACTCGGATTTTTTGTGCTTCTACAGGTTGACCCTGGATCAAACGACGATAGCCTACGGTTGAACCTTCACCATATGGAACCCAGCGTCCGTTGATTTCGACTTCAATCTTGAATCCAGAAATACGTTGTCCTTTGGCAATATCTTCCTTGAGTTCTACGACGTCAAAACGTCTCTTTTGTCCTAAATCAACTGTGAAACTACCAGTTGTAGCATCATTTGAAAGTGCCCAGCTAGTATCATCTTTACCGTCTGTAAGGTGGCTTTCTTTGTAGAGATGGTTCTGACGAGTAGAACTTGCTGTTACAGTTGCTCCTTTGGCAAAGTCAGTCGCATACATTTGATCTAGAGTCGCTTTGAATTCTTTCAAGCGAGCCACGTCAGCATCTGCGAATTTACCTTCTTTGTTTGGTGGAATGTTGAGAAGAAGTGGCGTTCCACGACCAACAGACTTGAAGTAGATATCCATCAATTCTTTGAGGGATTTTGGTTGCTGGTTATCGTGGTAGAACCAGCCAGAGCGGATGGAAACATCTGCTTCTCCTACAGAGTACATATCTCCGTCAGGGTCACCGTGGTTAAGGTATTCGTTCTTAACATTTCGGTGATGTTTGCTTTCTTGACCTTATGCCATACAGGGTCACCAGCGATACCACGCTCATTTCCAATCCAACGGATACTTGTTGGTTCGGCAGAGAAGATAGCGATATCTCCTTCAGCTTCCTTGATGTATTTGAACCACTCATCAAAAGTGTAGGTTACTTTTTGGGCACCGCTACCGCGTGCTCCATCCATCCAGACTTCGATAAATTTACCCTTATTACCGTATTTTGGATTACCAAGGATTTCTTTTAGTTGATTGAGGTAGTATTCGTTGTATTCTTTTTGAGTAGCTACCTTATATTTAGGGCTATTAACATCCCATGGTGATAGGTAAACACCCATGTTCATATCGTATTTAGTAGCCGATTTAGAGATTTCTTCTAGAAGGTCACCTTTTCCATCTTTCCATGGACTTGCAGCTACGGTATGATTTGTATATTTAGATGGGTAAATAACGAAACCATCGTGGTGTTTGACAACCATAATAGTTCGTTTAAAACCGGTTTCCTTTAGAGTACGGATCCATTGGTCTGTATCTAAGTTAGTTGGATTGAAGTTTAGGATCCTCATTTCCATGTCCCCATTCAGAATTAGTATAAGTATTCATACCATAGTGGATGAAGGCAGCTAATTCTTCCTTGTGATAATCAAGTTGAGCCTTGCTTGGAAGCGGACCGTGATTTCCGATTTCTGTTTCTTTATCTTCTGGGTGAGCAGCAGGTAAAACATTTGAAGTCGGATTAGAGCTATCAGAGATTTTTTCGTATTCAAAGACAACATCATTCACACCCTTGTGCTGGATGCTGGCTTCTAAGCGTGGAGTGATCGCGCGGTAGCCTGCGATTTCTTTTGCTTCAAAAGTGTTTACAAAGGAAACCTCGTATTCTTTTCCGTCATTATTATCAGTAACAACATCTGCTAATTCTTGCTCTGAGCCTTTCAAGCGATAATGAATGGCAAATGAACCTTTATTCACTTTATAAACCACCTTGATGACCCGTGTTCCTGGAGCTGTTTTGCTGACGACGTTGTAGGTCCACTCATCTTTGAGTTGTTTGTTGATTTCGACGCCATCAATAGAGACAATCTGGTATTTCTCTTGATTTTTTGTATAGAAGTCGGTCTTAGCGATTTCTTTTTTGAAGTCATAATCAAAAGCTGTTCCAACTTCAGTTTTTTCGACAAAAGTATCATCAGTTTTGATTGGATTACCAGTTTCATCTACGTGTTGAACCACTACACGTCCGTAATCGATTCCTTTAATGAGTGTCGCAACACCATTTTCATCGAAAGAATATTGATTTTCACCAATAACAGCAGTTTTATTTCTGAACATTTCTCCTTCAGGAGTAAAGTAATATCGTTTCCCGTTATCACCTTGGTACCAACCTTTGACACCATATTTTGCGATAATATCTTTTACCCATTTGACTTGCTCAGGTGAGAGGACGATCCCACCACCGAAACGGTCTTTGTCAGGGATGCCGTTTTCAATTGTGCCGTGTTGGTGAACACCGACTACTTTACCATCACCGTTGATAATACCAGCACCTGAAAGGCCTGAAACAGAAGTCATATGATAGGTAATGCCTTTTGAGCCTTTATCATCATACTTATCAACAGATTTCACGACACCATCAGCCTTGTAAAGTTGACCAGCGACAATTGGTTTTTTGAGCTCAGGTGAGCTTGAATCGGTCGGATATCCAATTGTGCTAACAGGATCTCCTGGTTGATAGGTTTTGTTTTCTGCCAAGGGAACAAAGGTAGCAGCTTTATTTGGACTAGCGATTTGAAGAGGAACAGGTGCTACAACAGCAGCCAGATCATTTTGATATCCTTTTCCAAATTCTTTCTTGTTCCAAAAATGAATATCTTCTTCTTTGAAAAGAGTAGTATTACCCGTTACAGGTTGAGAATTGCGAACAGCAGAATTGGAACCGAGGTTATAGTAAAACTTAGCAGAATCTCCACCTCGAATATGTCCTTCTTTTGTATCACGGTCTGATTCTAAAAAGTTGTGAGCAACAGTCAAGATGACATTTGGTGCTACAAAAATACCAGAACCAGACACGATATAGCGTTGGGAACCACCATTGTAAATAGTGTAAATCATACTAGCAGCAGTGGCAGGTTGTCCTTCATAAGGGACGTGCTTCAAATCTAGACCACCGTTGATGATCGCACGATTACCATTTTCAGCTTCTTTTGGAAGTTCTTCCTTGTTTTTTAGAATGCTTTCTGTCTCAACTTTTGGGCTATCCTTCTTGTCTACGATTGCTGAAGTATCTATGTTTTTTACGGGCGTATCAGGATAAGCTTGATCGTGGATTTCTTCAGGAAGTAAGTCAGTAGTCTTAGTATCTGCTACAGATTTTTCTTCTGCTGGTTTAACAGTTTTTTCTGATTTCTCTGACTCTTGAGGTTTAGAAATTACAGGACTTTCATTTTTGACTTCTGATTTGGATTTTTCAGCTTCGGCCAATTTTTCTACATTTGGTTGAGAGCTTGTAGTTTCAATTTTTGCTTCGTCAGCTAGTGCTGTACCAGATGCAAAAAAAGCGAGTCCAACCATAACCGAAGCAACACCAACGGTTAATTTTCTGATGCTAAAAGTTTGCCCTTTTTCAAAAAGGTATCGATTCATAATGTACTCCTAGTTTGAATAAAGACAGTCAGCTACTGTCTGAGCCCAAGTATGACTTGGAAACGATTTTCTTTAATGATAGTTAATTTGTGCAATAGTTTGAGTATAACCTTCCTCCTATTTAAGCGCTTTCATCTTAAGATAAAAAAATTTAAATTGCCATCTTAATATTTAAAATGATCCAAAATCCTTAATATAACAAATATACTAAATTATTCCAAGAAATGCAATAGAGAAATGTAAGAAAATCAATCTAACTTAAAGAAATTCATTTGCTTTTTAAAGAAAAAATACATCCTTTCAAAAATTAAACTAAATGAAAGGATGTATTCAAAAAATCAGAGTAATTTTCGTATGGCCTCTTCAATTTGTTGTGGGTCTGTTTTGGAAGAGAAGCGTTCAAAGACTTGCCCATCTCGACCGATGAGAAACTTAGCGAAATTCCATTCGATTCGTTTCCTAGTGGACCAGATTTCTGGTCTTTCAACCAAACATAGAGGGGATCTGCCTCCTTACCGTTGACCTTGATTTTGGCAAAACGTGGGAAGGTGGTTTGATAGTGTAGGCTACAGAAGGCGTTGATTTCTTCTGTGTTACCTGGTGCTTGTCCCATAAACTGATTGCAAGGGAAGTCTAAAATCTCAAAACCTTGTTCTTGATAGCAATCATAGAGTTCTTGGAGACCTTGGTACTGGGGCGTTAAACCACATCCAGTAGCAGTGTTGACAACCAAGAGAACTTTCCCACGATAGGCATCTAGTGAGATTTCTTGATTGTCTTGATTCAAGACTGAAAAATCGTATAGTGAAGTCATTACTTGCTTTTCTCCTTCTGTTTGGTGTTTTTAGGAGTTTTTTCCTCCTGTAGGGATAGAAAGCCGTAGGTCAGGGTTCCAAAAATGCTACCGATAATCAGGCCATACATCAGGAAAGGAACACTTTTATCGAATTGCATGAGCAACTTCACAAAATCTGGAAGGGACATCTGTTGAACGAAGACTTTATGAAAGATGAGTAGGGTAAAGAGGCCAATCTGAATACCGATAAACACAATCCAGCTTCGGAATTTGATTTGGGCTTTGCTGTAGGTTTTGAGGATAATTTCTGACTTGTCATCTTTTTCCAGATGGAGTTCTTTGACGGCTTTCTGAGTTTTTAAGGTAATGAAAAAAATGAGTCCAGAGTAAACGTAGGGCATGGCATAGCGAACCACCTCTATGAAGCGTCCAAATAACAGATAAAACAAGAAGAGGAAGAAGGAAGAATAAACGATTTGGACCATGGAACGGGCACAGGCTTTGTAGATAATTTCTTGCCGGCATTCATCAAAAGGGCCTTGGATGTGAAAGAGATTTCGAAGTAGGCGAGTGGTGAAGTCTTCTTTTTTCATGCTGATAACCTCCTAAATGAGCGGTTTTTGATTGACTTCTTTAACGAATTGATAGAGATAATAAAGATAAGTGATAGAAGAAAGGCTAGCGATAGTCAGCAGTAAATAATATTTCCAATCGCTTGAGATGAGCATCAGTTGTGGAAAAGATAGAATTATAAAGTATAGTGCTAAGTTGAGTATGCGTGTTTTTGGGGAGTCAATCTTTAGATAAGTCAGTCCTTTGTTGAGTGCTGGAATAAAGACTAGCCCGAGGAATATCTCGCTGATTGGCAAGTTCCCTGAAACGATGATGAAGATGAGCAGAGAACTGAACAAAAGATGATAGGTAAGTAAAGTTACTAGTGATTTCATAAGGTACTTCCTAATCCTCATCTTGATTTTTCTTAGTTTTTGCAATGCGACGGGAGATGAGGAACTGTATGCTCGCTCCGAAGAAAATAGAACCGAGAATGCTTGATACACCATTTCTTATAGTGAGAAGAGAATGAAAATAGTCCTGACCTTCACCTATGAGTATACTTAGAAGAGGAGTTATAAAACATCCATAGACCAAAGAACAAACCTGCTTTAAGACCTGGGTAGTATAGTTGCTTACTTTCTTTCTCGCTCAGCATGTCTGGATCAATAGCTGTAATCCCTGTTTTTTTCATTTGGTAGGTGACATAGCCAGCAGCGATGAGGGCAATCACTAAAATCAGAGGAGGATAGATTAGAGCCACTTCTTGAGGGTATTTATAGGCCAGAAGGAGTGGAATAAGATTTCCGAAAATCATCAGATAAAAGAGGATGATAAAGACTTGGTTCCCAATACGATCGGCCTCACGCCGTTTGTATTCGTCAAGGGGACCAGAAATACCGTATGTGTGTTTGATCAGTTTTTCCGTGAAGGTTTCTTTTTTCATGAGTTTGCTCCTTTTTAAAAATTATCCTCCCAAAAGAGACTGTTGAGGTCAGTTTGGAGGCTGCGGGCGAGATTGAGACAGAGTTCCAGTGTTGGATTGTACTTGTCGTTCTCAATCATATTGATGGTTTGTCTCGAGACACCGATATCCTTGGCGAGTTCGAGCTGGGAAATGCCTAGTTCCTTGCGAAATTCTTTCACACGATTCATCTGTTCTCCTTTCTGATTTATGTCGTATATATTTGACTATATTATATTCTTCTATGAAATAGATGTCAAGCATATTTGACATATTTCTTAAAGAAATCTTACTTTTTTTGACCTATTTGTCTGACTAGTGCAAGCTATTCGGATTTGTGGTAAAATAGATAGGATATGACAAAAGAATTTCATCATGTAACGGTCTTACTCCACGAAACGATTGATATGCTTGACGTAAACCCTGACGGTATCTACGTTGATGCGACTTTGGGTGGAGCGGGCCATAGCGAATATTTATTAAGTAAATTAAGTGAAAAAGGCCATCTCTATGCCTTTGACCAGGACCAGAATGCCATTAACAATGCGCAAAAACGCTTGGCTTCCTATATCGAAAAAGGGATGGTAACCTTTATCAAGGATAATTTCCGTCATTTACAGGCACGTTTGTGCGAAGCTGGTGTTCAGGAAATTGATGGAATTTGTTATGACTTGGGAGTGTCTAGTCCTCAATTGGACCAGCGTGAGCGTGGTTTTTCTTATAAAAAGGATGCGCCCCTGGACATGCGCATGAATCAGGAAGCTAGTCTGACAGCCTATGAAGTGGTGAACCACTATGACTATCATGACTTGGTTCGTATTTTCTTCAAATATGGCGAGGACAAATTCTCTAAACAGATTGCGCGTAAGATTGAACAAGCACGTGAAGTCAAGCCAATCGAGACAACGACTGAGTTAGCAGAAATTATCAAGTCGGCCAAACCTGCCAAGGAACTCAAGAAAAAGGGCCATCCTGCCAAGCAGATTTTCCAGGCTATTCGAATTGAAGTCAATGATGAACTGGGAGCGGCAGATGAGTCCATCCAGCAGGCTATGGATATGTTGGCTCTAGATGGTAGAATTTCAGTGATTACCTTTCATTCCTTAGAAGACCGCTTGACCAAGCAATTGTTTAAGGAGGCTTCAACGGTTGAAGTTCCCAAAGGTTTACCTTTCATTCCAGATGATCTCAAGCCCAAGATGGAATTGGTGTCCCGTAAGCCAATCTTGCCAAGTGCAGAAGAATTAGAAGCTAATAACCGCTCGCACTCAGCTAAGTTGCGCGTGGCCAGAAAAATTCACAAGTAAGAGGGGAAAAGATGGCAGAAAGAATCGAAAAAACAAGCCAGTCGCTGCAAACCAAGTTTAAGAGATTTTCACGAGTAGAGAAGGCATTTTATCTTTCGATTGCTTTGACTACAATTGTTTTAGCGATTAGCGTTGTGTTTATGCAGACAAAGCTATTACAAGTTCAGAATGAATTGACCAAGGTTAATGCTCAGATAGAAGAAAAGAAGACAGAACTAGATGATGCCAAGCAAGAGGTTAATGAATTGATTCGTTCAGAACGTTTGAAAGAAATTGCAAACTCGAAGGATTTGCAGTTGAATAACGAAAATATCCGAACAGCGGAGTAAGATATGAAACAATTGAAAGAAAAAATTATCCGTTTTGCCGTTCGTAATCGTAAATCACCAGAAGAAAATCGCCGAAGAGTAGGGAAGAGCCTAAGTTTATTGGCAGTCGTACTCTTCGCTGTCTTTTTGGTCAACTTTGCGGTCATTATTGGAACGGGTAGTAAATTTGGTAAAGACTTGGTCAAAGAGGCTAAGAAGGTTCACCAGACAACGAAGACCATTCCGGCGAAACGAGGAACTATCTATGATCGAAATGGAACGCCAATAGCAGAAGATGCGACTTCTTACAATGTGTATGCTGTTATTGACAAGACCTACAAGTCGGCTACTGGGAAAGTTCTTTATGTAGAAGATTCAAAATTTAGTAAAGTTGCAGAAATTTTTCATAAATACCTGGAGATGGATGAGTCCTATGTGACAGAACAACTTGCTCAGCCCAATCTGAAACAGGTATCGTTTGGTACAAAAGGAAATGGTATTACTTATGCCAATATGATGGCTATTAAAAATGATCTCAAGACTGCTGGTGTGGAGGGGGTTGATTTTACAACTAGTCCTAACAGGAGTTATCCGAATGGTCAGTTTGCTTCATCATTTATTGGTCTAGCACAACTTCATGAAAATGAAGATGGTAGCAAGAGTTTATTAGGGACATCTGGTTTAGAGAGTTCTCTAAATAGAATCCTTGCGGGAACAGATGGAATTATCACTTACGAAAAAGATCGTCTGGGAAATATTGTACCAGGTACAGAGCAAGCTTCTCAACAAACTGTAGACGGGAAGGATGTTTATACCACTCTTTCAAGTCCCTTGCAGTCCTTCATGGAAACACAGATGGATGCATTTCAAGAAAAGGTAAAAGGCAAGTACATGACAGCTACCTTGGTCAGTGCTAAGACAGGTGAAATCCTCGCTACTACTCAAAGACCTACCTTTAATGCAGACACTAAGGATGGTATCACTAAAGACTTTGTTTGGCGCGATATCCTCTATCAGAGTAACTATGAGCCAGGATCAACCATGAAGGTGATGATGTTGGCAGCAGCTATTGATAATAAGACTTTCCCTGGTGGAGAATACTTTAACAGTAGCGAGTTGAAACTGGCAGATGCAACCATTCGAGATTGGGACGTTAACGAAGGTTTGACGAGTGGTGGAACGATGACCTTTTCTCAAGGTTTTGCCCACTCTAGTAATATCGGGATGACCTTGCTCGAGCAGAAAATGGGAGATGCGACTTGGCTCGATTATCTCAATCGCTTTAAGTTTGGGGTGCCGACGCGTTTGGTCTGACTGATGAGTATACAGGTCAATTGCCTGCAGATAATATTGTCAATATTGCCATGAGTGCATTTGGTCAGGGGATTTCTGTAACGCAGACTCAGATGCTACGTGCTTTTACAGCCATTGCCAATGATGGTGTTATGTTAGAGCCGAAATTTATCAGTGCACTTTATGATCCAAATGATCAATCTGTTCGTAAGTCTCAAAAAGAGGTTGTCGGAAATCCTGTATCGAAAGAAGCGGCATCAGTCACGCGTGACCACATGGTTATGGTTGGAACAGACCCTACATATGGAACTATGTATAATCATAGTACAGGCAAGGCAACTGTCAATGTTCCAGGTCAGAATGTGGCCCTTAAATCAGGGACTGCGCAGATTGCGGATGAGAAAAATGGTGGGTATCTTACAGGTTCAACAAACTACATTTTCTCAGTTGTTTCCATGCACCCAGCGGAAAATCCTGACTTTATTCTCTATGTGACGGTTCAACAACCTGAGCATTATTCAGGTATTCAACTTGGAGAGTTTGCCAATCCAATTCTTGAAAGAGCCTCGGCTATGAAAGAATCACTCAATCTTCAGTCAACTGCTAAGAATTTGGAGCAGTTTAGTAAGACTACAAGCTATGCAATGCCTGCAACTAAGGATTACACGCCGGGTGATTTAGCAGAGGAATTACGACGTAACCTTGTTCAACCAATCGTTATTGGAACAGGAACTAAGATTAAAGACAGTTCTGTTTCTGAAGGGAATAATTTGGAAGCCAATCAGCAAATCTTAATCCTATCTGATAAGCTTGAAGAAATGCCGGATATATATGGATGGACACAGGAAAATGTTCAAGCATTTGCCAAATGGTTGAATATTGAAGTAGAGTGGGATGGTACAGGTAAAACGGTTCAAAAACAGAGTGTTCGTGCCAATACTGCCATCAAAGATATTAAAAATTTGAAAGTAACTTTAGGAGATTAACATGATTAGTTCCATTAGTACTGGAATTCTTAGCTTTTTATTAACAGTTATTGGTATTCCAGCCTTTATCCAATTTTATCGAAAAGCCCAGATTACTGGCCAGCAGATGCATGAGGATGTCAAGCAGCATCAGGCAAAAGCTGGAACTCCAACCATGGGGGGACTTGTTTTCCTCGTTGTTGCAGTTGTGGTGAGTTTCCTCGTCGCTCTTTTTTCAAAACAATTGACCAACAACGTTGGTATGATTTTGTTTATTTTGGTCTTGTATGGCTTGGTTGGTTTTTTAGATGACTTCCTCAAGGTCTTCCGTAAAATCAATGAGGGCCTTAATCCCAAACAGAAATTGGCTCTTCAGCTGCTAGGTGGCGTCATTTTCTACCTTTTTTATGAGCGTGGGGGCGATATGCTCTCTGTCTTTGGTTACCAAGTGCATCTAGGGATTTTCTATATTATCTTCGCTCTTTTCTGGCTAGTCGGTTTTTCAAACGCAGTCAACTTGACAGATGGTATTGACGGTTTAGCGAGTATTTCCGTTGTGATTAGCTTGTCTGCTTATGGAGTTATTGCCTATGTGCAAGGTCAGATGGATATCCTTCTAGTGATTTTTGCCATGATTGGTGGTTTGCTTGGTTTCTTTGTCTTTAACCATAAGCCTGCTAAGGTCTTTATGGGAGATGTGGGAAGTTTGGCCCTAGGTGGAATGTTGGCAGCTATCTCGATGGCCCTCCACCAAGAATGGACTCTCTTGATTATCGGAATTGTTTATGTCTTTGAAACAACTTCAGTTATGATGCAAGTCAGTTATTTCAAACTGACAGGTGGTAAACGTATTTTCCGTATGACGCCTGTGCATCACCATTTTGAGCTTGGAGGATTGTCTGGTAAAGGAAATCCTTGGAGCGAGTGGAAGGTTGATTTCTTCTTTTGGGGAGTGGGGCTACTAGCAAGTCTTTTGACGCTAGCCTTTTTATACCTACTGTAAAAAATAAATCAGGATGAAGCTTATCTTCATCCTGATTTTTGTGTGGTTAAAAGTTAGTTGGACTCATCCTTCTTACTCTTAAGTAGAAAAGTTGCTGTTAGGACTAGACTCAATCCTGACAAGAATAGTAGTGGATTGGATGTTTCACCAGTAGCTGGAAGTTGTTCTTTAGGAGAATCATTTGCAGATTGAACAAGGTCTGGACTAGATGAAACTTGCTCAGAGCTGTTGGCTAATGGTTTGATATCTGTTTCACTTGGTTTTTGCTCTGCAGTAGTTGATGCTCCATTAGCTTGATAAACGACTGCATAGGTGCTGAAATGACTAGTCGTAAATTCTGCCATTCCCTCGCGAATAGTAAAATCGAGTGCCTGTAACTCTTTTGATGGAGTTAGGTAGTAAACATTTTCGACAGCAGAGGAAATAGGCAAGCGAACCAAGACAGCTCCTTTTGGTTGCAAACTCTGGTCTGTTGGATTTTTAAGGTGAAGATCGTAAGCATCATAGGTCTTACCAAATAGTTCTTGAGCTAATACACGTCTACTAGAAATATGAGAAACCCCCTCTAATTCAGTCACTCCTCCAATAATTTCAACTCCAGTCTTTTCATCTTTTAAGACATGAAGTTTATATTCAGGAACAGAAACCGTAGGGGCTTGCTCTTGTCCTGCTGTGCCGATAGTCTTCGTGTACTCAGGAATAGAAACCGTAGGAGCTTGCTCTTGTCCTGCTGTGCCGATAGGTTTCGTGTACTCAGGAATAGAAACCGTAGGGGCTTGCTCTTGTCCTGCTGTGCCGATAGGTTGAGTGTATTCAGGGACGTTTACTACAGGTGGCTGTTCTAGTCCTGCTGTGCCGATAGATTTAGTGTATTCAGGAATAGAAACCGTAGGTGGTTGTTCTATTCCTGCTGTGCCGATAGATTTAGTGTATTCAGGAATAGAAACCGTAGGTGGTTGTTCTATTCCTGCTGTGCCGACAGGTTTAGTGTACTCAGGAATAGAAACAGTAGGAGCTTGTTCTAGTCCTGCTGTGCCGATAGGTTGAGTGTATTCAGAGATAGAAACAGTAGGTGGTTGTTCTAGTCCTGCTGTGCCGATAGGCTTAGTGTATTCAGGAATTTCTACAATAGGAGCAGGGTCATCTCCCTTGCTTGTAGTTGGCTGCTGATTCTCAACCTTCTTCTCATCCTTTTTGGTAAAGACAGCTACTACAGGACTGCTTGTTGTATTTCCCTGGATAGAATAAGTTTCTATCGCATTTCCAATCTTTCGATTGGTTTCGTCAGGGATAGGGATTTGTACCTGATTATCTTGGATTGATAAGACAGTCTGATCCCCAGTCGTAACTAGATGATTATCGTCTATCCTGCGTAAAACGAGTGGATCTTTGATACCTGGGAAGGTCACAGCGATGGCTTCCCAATCTCCAGCTGGAAGAGTTAAAGAGATGTTTTTATCCCCTTCCTTAAGTGGTGCGATACTTGGACTATCCAAGCTTACAGCTGGAGATTTAATCACATCAAATGAATCTAGAGAAATTTCTTGCGACCTGCTGGTGAATTTGGATCAACTTTCAATGTCAAAATATGATTACCATCGCTCAGATTAGTAAATTCTCCAATTAAGGTTGCCTTTTGGGTAGCGCCAGCTGTGTAGAAGTCTAGACTTGACATTTCTTTGCCATCTAGTGTCACGAGAGCTTTTCCGAGAGCGGATGTTTTAAGTCCGTAAATTCGAATACCTGTTCCAGTAAATGGAATGGTTGCCTGAGCTTCTGAAGCAGTACTTGGGTCACTGTTATTGATGTCCGCATATTTTTCTGTGCTCTTATATAATTCAGTATCGCTCCAATCTTTGAATTGAGATCCGTATTGAATGCGAGAGTCACGGTCATCCATTTTTTCAATAGTTGTTCCCTGTCCAGGTAAAACTTTAAAGTAGTCTAAGGAAATTTTGGAACGTTCACTGCCACGGTGTTTATGCTCTTGTTTTACAGTGATGGTCATCACATGAGCACCATCTGACAATCCTGTGAAGCGACCGATAAGGCTACCTTTTTCAGTTGCACCTGCAGTATAGAAGTCCAGTTCACCGACTGATTTACCATCGATTTTGACTTCAGCGATTCCCAATTGAGATGATTTGAGACCATAGATTTCAATGCCAACACCATTGAAAGGAATGGTTGCTGTCGCATCTTTATCTGTATAGTTACCTAGTGAAAGGTCAGCAAATTTCTCTGTTCCTCCAAATAATTCTGAGTCTGCCCAGTTTCCAAATGCAGAACCGTATTGGATTCGGCTATCACGGTCATCCATCAATTGGTTATAGGTTTCGACATTGGCCTTTTCGGATACCTGTGTAGAAACATTACCTAGCATAGCCTTAACAGTATAAGTGTAGGCGAGTTGAGGATCGAGTGAGCGGTCGATAAAATGGGTTTGATTGGTTACAAATTCTCTGCTTGCAGAGATTTGGCCAGATTCGTCTTTCACTTGTCTTTGGATAACATAGTGGGTAGCGCCTTCTACTTGGTTGAAGGTAAGTTCGGCAGTGACGCCATTTTTCTAACTGCTGTCAGACTGGTTACACGACCAGGGAAATGTTCAAAGGTAATGACATCACCTTTTTGTGTTGCCAGTTGAATGCGGCCATCTTTAAGAACAGTTGCTTTGACAGATTTGCCATTAACCTTAACCTGACTGGCTTCGATATTTGGATAATCTACAACTAGGTCTCCACCGACATTTGAAAGGAAGGACAAGCTTTGCAAGTTTTTATCTTTCCACTTCATGCTAACTTCAAAGTTACCACGGGCAACCAGACCAGAAACCTGACCGTCTTTCCAAACATCTGGAAGGGCTGGCAATGGTGCAATGTAGCCAGTTTGTGATTGAAGAAGCATTTCTGCAATCCCACTGGTTGCTCCAAAGTTTCCATCGATTTGGAAAGGTGCGTGCGTATCCCAAAGGTTTTCTAGAGTTGAATATTTGAGCTGTTCAGCGAGCAAGCGATGAGCACGGTTACCGTCTAAGAGACGAGCCCAGAGGTTGATTTTATTGGCCTTAGACCAACCAGTACCACCATCTCCGCGATGGTTCAAAGTTGCACGCGCAGCTTCTAAATATTCAGCCTGATCCTTGCTAAAGAGCGTACCTGGGAAGAGACCCACTAGGTGGGAAACATGGCGGTGGTTATTTTCAATCCCTTCATTAGTGAATTGTGGACTGTCCTCCTCGTACCATTCCTTGATGCGTCCCTCTTTGTTGATGTGAAGTGGTTTTAGTTTGTCAAATTTAGCCTTGACCTCTGTGACTAAGTCTTTGTCGACATTCAGATGGTTGGCGACTTCCATGTAGTCATGGAATAACTGCCAGACTAGCGATTGGTCAAAGGTATTTCCGATGGTGATGGTACCGTGTTCTGGTGAGTAAGATGGAGAAGACACCCAACGGTCACTGGCCTTGTCATAGTGCAAGAAGGAGTTCCAGAACTTAGCTGTTTCCTTGAGCATTGGATAGATCTTTTCTTTTAGATAGCTTTCATCCTTGGTGAATTTGTAGTAATCATAGACATTTTGCATCATCCAGGCATTGGCAGCTGGAGACCAACCCCAATAGTAATTCCAACCTGGAGTTGTCCAGCCAAATGGTGTCGCCTGGGTATGAACCAACCAGCCATTTTCTTGTCCGTCTTTGGATTCGATACCAGCGTATTCCTTAGCAGCGATACGGCCATAGTAACGCATATCGTCAATGTAATTGATCATTGGCTTGGCTGTTTCAGCTAGATTGCTCATGTAGGCTGGCCAATAGTTCATTTGCAAATTGACATTGAGGTGGTAGTCAGCGTTCCAAGGTGGATTGTCTACGGCATTCCAGACTCCTTGTAGGTTGGCAGGAAGGGCATCTGTCCGATCACGAGATGAACTAATCAATAAATAACGTCCGTATTGGAAGAAGAGTTCTTCCAGCTTTGCCCTTTGCTAGGATTATAGGTCTGAAGGGCCTCTTTTGTCGTTTGAGCAGCATTGCTTCCACCTAGGTTTAGTTTGACGCGGTTAAAGAGGCTTTGATAGTCTTTGATATGGTTCTTTTTAAGTGTCTCGTAGTCTTTGCCCCTAGCTGCTTCTACAATGCCTTTAACTGTTTTTTCGAGGTCAATGTCTTTGCGATAGTTTGTTTTTGGATTCTGAGCAAAGTTAGTCTTGGCACTGAGTAAAAGCGTAGCGTAGCTAGCTCCTGTGATTGTTAAACTATCCTCATGGACAGTAACTTTTCCGTCCGTTTTAATTCCTAGATAGGATGCGAACTGGAGGCCATTATCTTTGACTGTACCTTTTAGTAGGATACCATTTGGGTCTGTCGTAACATGGCCACTCTTGTAGTTAGAATATTCCGCTGAGTAGTCTCCGTTAGCAAGTAAATCTTCTGTTAAGCTATTCCAAGCTGTAAAATCAAGTTTTTTGTCCCCTTTTTGGGTCAAGTGGGTCACGGTGACATCATCAGGATAGCTGGAGAAGGTTTCACGTTTGAAGGTTGTCCTATCTTGGGTGTAAGAAGTGGTTGTAGTGGCTTCTGTGATATCCAAACCACGGTGATAATCTGTTACCGTATCCAGCCCCTTTTTCTGGTTATTGAAAACCATGGATACATCACCAAAGGCTAAATAACGTCCATATTGGGAGTTGTTTGGACCAACTAGATTTCGCTCAGCTAATCGTTTGGCTTTTTGGCGGTCTCCATCCTCGAGAGCCTTACGAATTTCTGCTAAAATTTTATACCGTTCCTGATAGTTTCCTCCATTATAGTCGGTACTGTCGGGACGCGGTCCACCTGACCAAAGAGTTTTTTCGTTGTATTGGATTCTCTCCTCGCCGATGAGACCAAAAACCTTAGCCCCCATCTCACCATTCCCAACGGGGAGGGCTTGTTTTTCCCATCCATCATAGGAAGGAGCTGTTGGTCGATCATAGTTTAGCTGATAGTTGCTTTGTTCTGTCACAGGTAGTTCTTGCTTTTCGGCTTCCTTATTTTTATTAGCTTCTACAATGGCCTCAGTACTGGCTTGATTAGTTGTAGCAGAGGCAACATTAGCCTCAGTGGGTTTGGTTTTAGAAACACTATTATCAGCTAGAACTGGTTTTGAATGGTCAACTGCTTCGCTTGGCTGTGTGTGCTCGGTTGATTCAGTTGTTTTCGTAACGGTATCTTTCTTAGCTGTAGTTTTCTCCAGTGTAGCCTCTTTTTGCTTTACTTCAGTAGTATCAGCAGAGACGGTATGACTAGCTAGAAAAACCGCTCCAAGCAAAACAGAGGCTGTGCCGACTGTTAGTTTCCGAATACTGTAGCGACAGGATTTCTCCCTAAATAAATTTCTCATAGAAATCTCCTCTCATTTATTGTAAGCGCATTCATTTTTCTTAAAAAAATATAATGCTCTATTTACAGTCTGATATAGACCGATTTTATTCGTACTATTTTAATATAACAAATAAAACCAGAGAAAGCAAGGGATTTTCATATGAAGTTATAGTTTTATATAATGTCACTGGAAACTGGTTAGACAAGTAGTCAAAGGTACGAATGTATAAGGCGACTATTTATTGGTATCGTCTTGAAAGCGTAAAACAAACTAGTCAGGGTGGCTAGTTTATGGTATAATGAAGGAGACTCAAAAAGAAACAGGAGAAAAATGATGGATTTACTTTTAGCAATTGTATTGATTGTGCTAGCTTTTCTAGGAGGAGCTCTTGGAGGAATGTACTTGGTTCGTAAGCAAATCGAAAAAGAATTTGCTGACAACCCACGTTTGAATGCTGAAGCAGTTCGTACTCTTTTGAGTGCAAATGGTCAAAAACCAAGCGAAGCTAAGGTACAACAAGTTTACCACCAAATCATCCGCCAACAAAAGGCCGCCCTTGCTAACAATAAAAAGAAAAAATAAATAAGGAAAAGTCTGGGATGAAAGTTCCAGACTTCTCACTATATTGGCTAAGGGTTTAGGAATGAGACTTTTTCCTTGCATTCTATTGATATTTGATTATGATTAAGAGAGATAGTTATTGATTAGGCTATCATTCAGTTCATAAGGATGAATAATCATAATGAACTATCAATCAGAAAAAAGACTAGAAAGAAGACTGTATGGATAATCGACCAATTGGTTTTTTTGGATTCGGGTGTCGGGGGCTTGACCGTTGTGCGCGAGCTCATGCGTCAGCTTCCCCATGAAGAAATCGTCTATATTGGGGATTCGGCACGGGCGCCTTACGGGCCCCGTCCTGCTGAGCAAATTCGTGAATATACTTGGCAGTTGGTCAACTTTCTTTTGACCAAGGATGTCAAAATGATTGTCATTGCTTGTAATACTGCGACTGCGGTCGTCTGGGAAGAAATCAAGGCTCAACTAGATATTCCGGTCTTGGGTGTGATTTTGCCAGGAGCTTCAGCAGCCATCAAGTCCAGCCAAGGTGGGAAAATCGGAGTGATTGGAACACCCATGACGGTACAATCAGACATCTACCGTCAGAAAATCCATGATTTGGATCCGGACTTACAGGTGGAGAGTTTGGCCTGTCCCAAGTTTGCTCCCTTGGTGGAGTCTGGTGCTCTGTCAACCAGTGTTACCAAGAAAGTGGTCTATGAAACCTTGCGTCCCTTGGTTGGAAAGGTGGATAGCCTGATTTTGGGTTGTACCCATTATCCACTGCTCAGACCTATTATTCAAAATGTCATGGGGCCCAAGGTTCAACTTATCGATAGTGGAGCAGAGTGCGTACGAGATATCTCAGTCTTACTTAATTATTTTGAAATCAATCGTGGTCGCGATGCTGGACCACTCCATCACCGTTTTTACACAACAGCCAGTAGCCAAAGTTTTGCACAAATTGGTGAAGAATGGCTGGAAAAAGAGATTCATGTGGAGCATGTAGAATTATGACAAATAAAATTTATGAATATAAGGATGAACAGGACTGGTATGTCGGGTCCTATGGTATTTTTGGTGGCGTCCGGACGTTGACGGATGATGACTTGGATTTTCCTCTATTGGAGTTTGCCCAAAGATTTCGAGATGAGGATCGAGGTTTTCCTGTTTCTGTTACTGTTTTACGCTATGGTTCTCTCTACCGTTTATTGTCTTTTGTGGTAGATATCCTCAACCAAGAAATGGGACGAAATGTGGAAGTCATCCAACGTCAGGGGGCTTTTCTCTTAGTTGAAAATGGGCAACTCCTGCATGTAGAATTGCCTAAAGAAGGTGTTGATGTAGAAACATTCTTTGAGACAAACAAGGTCAGAGAAACCTTATTGATTGCGACTCGTAACGAGGGCAAGACCAAGGAATTCCGAGCTATCTTTGACAAGCTAGGCTACGATGTGGAAAATCTTAATGACTATCCTGACTTGCCTGAAGTAGCTGAAACAGGCATGACCTTCGAAGAAAATGCCCGTCTCAAGGCAGAAACCATTTCTCAATTAACGGGCAAGATGGTTTTGGCAGATGACTCTGGTCTCAAAGTCGATGTCCTTGGTGGCTTGCCAGGTGTATGGTCAGCTCGTTTTGCAGGAGTGGGAGCTACTGACCGTGAAAACAATGCCAAACTCTTGCACGAATTGGCCATGGTCTTTGAACTCAAGGACCGCTCGGCTCAATTCCATACAACCCTAGTCGTAGCCAGCCCAAACAAGGAAAGCTTGGTTGTTGAAGCAGACTGGCCTGGCTACATTAACTTTGAACCTAAGGGTGAAAATGGCTTCGGCTATGACCCTCTCTTCCTTGTAGGAGAGACAGGCAAGTCCTCAGCTGAATTAACCCTTGAAGAAAAAAATAGTCAATCTCACCGTGCCTTAGCTGTTAAGAAACTTTTGGAGGTATTTCCATCATGGCAAAGCAAACCATCATTGTAATGAGCGATTCTCATGGCGATAGCTTGATTGTGGAAGAAATCCGTGATCGCTATGTAGGCAAAGTTGACGCCGTTTTTCATAACGGCGATTCTGAACTGCGTCCTGATTCTCCCCTTTGGGAAGGCATCCGTGTTGTTAAAGGGAACATGGACTTCTACGCCGGCTACCCAGAACGTTTGGTGACCGAGCTTGGTTCGACCAAGATTATCCAAACCCATGGTCACTTGTTTGACATCAATTTCAACTTTCAAAAGTTGGACTACTGGGCTCAGGAAGAAGAGGCCGATATCTGTCTCTATGGTCACTTGCATGTGCCAAATGCTTGGATGGAAGGAAAGACTCTTTTTCTAAATCCAGGTTCCATCAGTCAACCACGTGGGACCATCAGAGAATGTCTCTATGCTCGTGTGGAGATTGATGATAGTTACTTCAAAGTCGACTTTTTGACACGAGACCATGAGGTGTATCCGGGCTTGTCCAAGGAGTTTAGCCGATGATTGCCAAGGAGTTTGAGACTTTCTTGTTGGGGCAGGAGGAAACTTTTTTGACCCCTGCTGAAAATCTAGCTGTGTTGATTGATACCCACAATGCGGATCATGCGACACTCTTGCTCAGTCAGATGACCTATACCCGTGTTCCTGTTGTAACAGATGAAAAACAGTTTGTTGGGACGATTGGGCTCAGAGATATTATGGCTTATCAGATGGAGCATGACTTGAGCCAAGAAATCATGGCGGATACGGATATTGTTCATATGACCAAAACGGACGTAGCGGTTGTTTCGCCTGATTTTACCATTACCGAGGTCTTGCACAAGCTGGTAGATGAGTCCTTCTTGCCGGTTGTGGACGCGTCAGGGATTTTCCAAGGGATTATCACGCGCAAGTCTATCCTCAAGGCTGTCAATGCTCTCTTTCATGACTTTAGTAAGGAATATGAGATTCGATGCAAATGAGAGACAGGATTTCAGATTTCTTAGAGGGAAAGCAGGGTTTATCTGCCAATTCTAAGCAGTCCTATAAGTATGATTTGGAGCAATTTTTAGATATTGTAGGTGGGCGGATTTCGGAGACTAGTCTCAAGATTTACCAAGCCCAGCTAGTCAATCTAAAAATCAGCGCTCAAAAGCGGAAGATTTCGGCCTGTAACCAATTTCTCTACTTTCTCTATCAAAAAGGGGAAGTGGAAAGCTTTTACCGTTTGGAATTAACCAAACAGACTGAAAAGAAAACTGAAAAACCAGAGATTCTAGACCTAGACTCTTTTTGGCAGGAAAGCGACTATCCAGAGGGACGCTTGCTAGCGCTCTTAATCCTAGAAATGGGGCTCTTACCGAGTGAGATTTTAGCTCTAAAGGTTGCGGATATCAACCTGGACTTTCAAGTGTTGCGAATCAAGAAGGCTTCCCAACAGAGAATTGTCACCATTCCTACAACTTTGCTTTCAGAATTGGAACCCTTGATGGGCCAGACCTATCTCTTTGAAAGGGGAGGGAAAGCCTATTCTCGTCAGTGGGCCTTTCGTCAGCTAGAATCCTTTGCCAAGGAGAAAGGGTTTCCGGCCTTATCAGCCCAAGCCTTGCGGGAACAGTTTATTCTAAGACAAATAGAAAACAAGGTCGATTTGTACGAAATTGCAAAAAAATTAGGATTAAAAACAGTCCTGACCATAGAAAAATATAGATAATGGATATTAAATTAAAAGATTTTGAAGGACCCCTGGACTTGCTTTTGCACCTGGTTTCTAAGTATCAGATGGATATCTACGATGTGCCCATTACGGAAGTCATCGAACAGTATCTAGCCTATGTCTCAACCCTGCAGGCTATGCGTCTGGAAGTGACGGGTGAGTACATGGTTATGGCCAGTCAACTCATGCTGATCAAGAGCCGTAAGCTCTTGCCAAAGGTGGCAGAAGTGACCGACTTGGAGGATGACCTGGAGCAGGACCTTATCTCTCAAATCGAAGAATACCGCAAGTTCAAGCTCTTGGGTGAGCACTTGGAAGCCAAGCATCAAGAACGGGCCCAGTATTATTCCAAAGCGCCGACAGAGTTGATTTACGAAGATGCGGAGCTTGTTCATGACAAGACGACTATTGACCTCTTTTTGGCTTTTTCAAATATCCTAGCCAAGAAAAAAAGAGGAGTTTGCACAGAATCACACGACTATCTTGCGGGATGAGTATAAGATTGAGGATATGATGGTCATCGTGAAAGAGTCCTTGACTGGACGAGATCAATTGCTCTTGCAGGATTTATTTAAGGAAGCCCAGAATATTCAAGAGGTCATCACCCTCTTTTTGGCAACCCTAGAGTTAATCAAAACCCAGGAGCTGATTCTTGTGCAAGAGGAAAGTTTCGGAGATATTTATCTCATGGAAAAGAAGGAAGAAAGTCAAGTGGTCCAAAGCTAGACTTGATAGAGAGGAAAGATGAGTACTTTAGCAAAAATAGAAGCGCTCTTGTTTGTAGCGGGTGAAGATGGGATTAGAGTCCGCCAGTTAGCTGAACTCCTCTCTCTGCCACCGACAGGTATCCAACAGAGTTTAGAAAAATTAGCCCAGAAGTGTGAAAAGGACCCAGATTCCAGTTTGGCTCTGATTGAGACAGGGGGCGCTTATAGATTGGTGACCAAGCCTCAGTTTTCAGAGATTTTGAAGGAATACTCTAAGGCACCTATCAACCAGAGTTTATCTCGGGCTGCCCTTGAGACCTTGTCCATCATTGCCTACAAACAGCCCATCACACGGATAGAGATTGATGCCATCCGTGGGGTCAACTCGAGTGGGGCCTTGGCAAAGTTGCAGGCCTTTGACTTGATACGAGAAGACGGGAAAAAAGAAGTGTTGGGGCGTCCCAACCTCTATGTGACTACGGATTATTTCCTAGATTACATGGGGATAAACCATTTAGAAGAATTACCAGTGATTGATGAGCTTGAGATCCAAGCCCAAGAAAGCCAATTATTTGGTGAAAGGATAGAAGAAGATGAGAATCAATAAGTATATTGCCCACGCAGGTGTGGCCAGTAGGAGAAAAGCAGAAGAGCTGATCAAGCAAGGTTTGGTGACGGTTAACGGCCAAGTGGTACGTGAACTAGCAACCACTATCAAGTCAGGAGACAAGGTCGAAGTTGAAGGTCAACCTATCTACAACGAAGAAAAGGTCTATTATCTGCTTAACAAACCACGCGGTGTCATTTCCAGTGTGACAGATGATAAGGGCCGCAAGACGGTTGTCGACCTCTTGCCCAATGTCAAAGAGCGCATCTACCCTGTAGGTCGTTTGGACTGGGATACATCAGGAGTCTTGATTTTGACCAATGATGGGGATTTTACGGATGAAATGATTCACCCTCGTAATGAGATTGACAAGGTCTATATAGCGCGTGTTAAAGGTGTGGCCAATAAGGATAATCTCCGCCCCTTGACCCGTGGACTTGAGATTGATGGTAAGAAAACCAAGCCGGCTGTCTATGAGATTCTCAAAGTGGATCCAGTCAAAAACCGCTCTGTAGTGCAGTTGACCATCCACGAAGGGCGTAACCACCAGGTTAAAAAGATGTTTGAAGCTGTCGGCCTTCAAGTAGATAAACTGTCTCGTACACGTTTCGGACATCTAGACTTGACAGGACTCCGTCCAGGAGAATCCCGTCGTCTTAATAAAAAAGAAATCAGCCAACTACACACCATGGCTGTAACCAAGAAATAATGAAACGAATTTTAATAGCGCCTGTGCGCTTTTACCAACGTTTTATCTCACCAGCCTTTCCACCCTCTTGTCGCTTTGAGCCGACTTGTTCCAACTACATGATTCAGGCTATTGAAAAACATGGCTTCAAGGGTGTTTTGATGGGCTTGGCTCGAATTTTACGTTGCCATCCCTGGTCGAAAACAGGTAAGGACCCCGTACCAGACCACTTTTCACTCAAACGGAATCAAGAAGAAAAATGAGGCTGGGTAAAAATATTTTAGTGAAATGATAAAAACGCATCCTATCAGGTTTGAGTGAGTCTGATAGGATGCGTTTTATCATGTAAAGATGTGATTGAGTTTAAAGTAGCTTATTTCAAGGCTTTTTGTGCGTCTTCAATCATGAGTTTTGTTGATTCTAGCCCGCCTCCGCTTAGATACCAGAGATCTGGTGTTAGTTGGATAATCTTACCATTTTTAGCGGCAGGTGTTTCAGCGATAAGGGCATTTTCTAGGACACCGTCGTTGCTAGAGTTGTCCCCACCGATGGCAAGGGTGCGGTTGATGACAAAGAGGATGTCAGGATTGATTTCTTTGACACTTTCAAAGCTGACTTCTTGTCCGTGGCGAGAATCTTCAAATTGAGTATCAGTTGGCTTGAATTTCAAAGCTTGATACAAGAAAGAGAAACGAGATTGGGCACCAAAGGCAGCCATTTTTCCTTCGTTGAGGAGGATAGCAAGGGCTTTTTTGTCAGAGCTTTCATTTTTAGCAGCGACTTCTTGGATGCTCTTGTCTAGCTTGGCCAATTCTTCCTTGGCTTTCTGTGAACCAGTTTCACCAAAGGAGTTTGCTAAAGATTCGATATTAGCCTTGGTAGAAGTCCAGTAGTCGTCCTTGCTTGCTTGGAAGAGAACGGTTGGGGCGATTTCTTTGAATTTATCTACAAATTTTTGGGTACGTGGTGAAGCGATAATCAAATCTGGTTCAAGAGCAGCAATGGCTTCTAGGTCTGGCTCAACCATAGAACCAACATTGTTAACTTTTCCAGCTAGGTCTTTTTAGGTAAGTCGGAACAGTTTTTTTGTAGGCATTCCCACGATATTCTTTTCAAAACCCTAAAGCGCGAATAGTATCCGCAGCACCGAGGTCAAAGGTCACAATTTTTTTCAGGAACTTTTTGAAAGTTTGACTTCGTCTAGTGAGCTTTTTAATAGTCACTTCTGTTGGAGCAGAGCTGCTTGTTTCCGACTTACTAGTGCTTGAGTTTGTGTTTGTACTACATGCACCAAGTAGGAGCAAGAAGCTGGCCACTAGGGCAGTGAGATAAAGTTTAAGGGATGTTTTCATGATTTCTCCTTTTTTTAAAAATGTGATAACGATTTAGGGAGTCTCTTGGTCTTATTGACTAAGAGACTGAAGGTTCTCTAACTTGAGCTTCTATGTTACTAGCTATAGATACAGATCTTTTTGCCATTGATATCAGCTATCGTGATGGGAATCTCATAAAGTTGACTGAGCAGGTCGGCCTGCATGATTTGATTTGTCGTTCCTTTGCAAAAAGACTTGGCCATCTTTGAAGGCGACAATTTCATCTGCATACTGACTGGCCATGTTGATATCGTGGAGGACGATGATAATGGTCTTTCCGAGTTCCTCCACCAGTCGCTTGAGAATCTGCATCATACTGACGCTTTGCTTGATATCGAGATTGTTGAGTGGTTCGTCCAGCAAGATAAAGTCTGTATCCTGGGCCAGTACCATAGCGATAAAGACCCGCTGGAGTTGTCCTCCAGACAGGCTATCGATGTAGCGGTCTTTTAAGTTGGTCAGTTCTAAATAGTCCATAGTTTCTCGGATTTTTTTCCCAATCTTCTGGTCTCAGTCGACCTCGGCTGTAGGGAAAACGTCCAAAACTGACCAGTTCTTCAACCGTCAATTTGGCTTGGTAATTGATTTTTCTGCTTTAGGATAGTCAGTTCTTGAGCCAGTTCTTGTGAATTCCAACTCTCGATTTCACGGCCTTTGATACTGAGAATTCCCTGATCTTTCTTGGTCAGTCTGCTCATGATGGAGAGGAGAGTCGATTTTCCAGCACCATTTGGACCAATGAAGGCTGTCAGTTTCTGAGGACTGACTTCAAGCGAAATGCCTTGCAAAATATCCTGTTTTTGAATGGATTTGTCAATGTTTTCCAGTTTCACTGACGCGCCCTCCTATAAAGTAAGATAAAGAATAAGAAGCCACCTACACTCTCGATGATCATACTGATGCGAATTTCCAGTGCAAAGACTCGTTCAATCAGAGCTTGCCCCAAGGTCAAACTGATAAATCCAACCAGAATGGCCACTATAAAGAGTAACTTATGTCGATAGTCTTTGACGATTAGGTAGGTGAGGTTGGCCAACATAAAACCGAAGAAGGCCATAGGTCCTACCAGGGCAGTGGCCGTTGAAGTTAAAAGTACGATGCCCCAGAGGAGTTCTTTCTGTTCTTTTTCAACATCGAGTCCCAATATCTGAGCTGTTTCTCTTTGCAGATGCAAGACATCCAGAATGACTGCTTTCCGAAAGAAAAAGATTGTCAAAGCAAGGATAATCAGAGAACTGATGGCTAGGATGGAAGTGTTGAGATGTTGAAAGGAGGCAAAGAGACTGTTCTGCAGTTTATCGTATTCGTTTGGATCCATCAGGACCTGAAGGAAGGTACTGATATTTCGAAAGAGACTTCCGAGGGCTAGACAGATTAGCAGTATGAAGACCAGGTCTTGTTTCATCAGTGTCTTCAAGTAGCCTTGTAAGGCAAGAAAGAAGAGGGATTGAAGCAGAAGCAAAACTAGGAATTCTAAGATAGGAGACTTGCCAAGTTGAAGAAACTTACTTTCAAAAACCAGTAGTAGGGTTTGTAGTAGGACGTAGAAGGATTCAATTCCCAAAATACTTGGCGTCAGAAAGCGATTTTCCGTCAGGGTTTGAAAACTAATGGTCGAAATCCCAGTCGCGATGGCTACCAAGAGATAAACGATGATCTTTTGGGAACGCAGCTTCCAAGCAAAGGCTGACAAGTGAGTGATGGGCCAAAAGTAGAGGAGACAAGCTCCGATGGCCAGAATAATGAGAAGGCAGAAGAGCTTGGTATGTTTGCTTTTAAACTGCATCTTTTCGTCCCCCTCTCCATAGAAGTAGGATAAAGATGATGCTACCAATGATTCCTAGTAGAAGACTGACAGACAGTTCATAGGGCCGAATTAGAACTCGGGATAGGATATCGCAGGCTAGGACTAGATTGGCACCGACCAGTGCGACGATGAGTTTGGTCTGACTTAGATTATCTCCATAGTGCTTGCGAACAAGATTGGGAACGATGACCCCGAGAAATGGCAAGCCACCCACGGTAATCATGGTGACACTAGTCGTTAGCGCCACCAGAAAGAGGGCCAGTTTTTCAAGTAGGGAGTAGGAAATCCCCAAACTTTCGCTAGTTTCTTTTCCTAGATTCATGATGGTAAAAGTTTGGGATAATTTCCAAACGGCTATCAGGATAATGAGGCCTAAAAAGAGCCATTCATACTGATGAGTCTGAATCATGGAGAAGGAGCCCTGGGTCCAGGCAGTCATACTCTGAACCAGATTGAAACGGTAGGCGATAACTTCTGTCACAGAACCGATAATCCCGCTATAGATGATCCCAATCAGAGGCAACATCCACCTTTCCTTTACAGTAAAAATGGTCATAAAGGCTAGGAAGAAGAGGGTGAATACGATGGATGAAACAAAAGCGAAGAGCATCTTTTGGGTCAGACTAGCCGACGGAAAGACAAAGAGGCTCAATACCATTCCCAGTTTGGCGGCTTCAGTGGTTCCAACTGTACTCGGAGCAGCAAACTGATTTTGAGTGATAGTCTGCATGAGAAGTCCTGCCATACTCATACTAGAGGCCGTCAGGAGAATACTGATGGTTCTTGGAAGACGGGACTCTTGAAAGAGAAGCCAGGTCTGCTGTTCGAAAGCAAAGAGTTTTCCCCATGAAAAATCACTGGTCCCAATGCTAATAGAGAGAAAGACTAGGAGTAGAAGTAAGCCAATTAAATAATGAGAAAGTTTCATACCCCGTCCTTTCATGTAGATTTGATATCGAAAGATACCTGCGGATATTACTGTAACATGATTTCTTTAATCTGTCAATAAATTTTCTGACAATTTAATGTATAAAGAAAGGAAAATTCCTGAAAGAACATCGGGCTCTCTTTTTAGTAGGAAAACTGAGTAAAAAACTATCCACCTTCCCGCTATCCTTCTCCTATAAAAAGTGGTAAAATGGATGAAAGAAAGAAGGAATTGAAATGACAACATTATTTTCAAAAATCAAAGAAGTAACAGAACTTGCTGCGATCTCAGGTCATGAAGCACCTGTCCGTGCTTATCTTCGTGAAAAGTTGACACCGCATGTGGATGAAGTGGTGACAGATGGCTTGGGTGGTATTTTCGGAATTAAACATTCAGAAACTGCAGATGCACCGCGCGTTTTGGTCGCTTCTCACATGGATGAAGTTGGTTTTATGGTCAGCGAAATCAAGCCAGATGGTACTTTTCGTGTGGTTGAAATTGGTGGTTGGAATCCTATGGTGGTTAGCAGCCAACGTTTCAAACTCCTGACTCGTGACGGTCGTGAAATTCCTGTGATTTCGGGTTCTGTTCCGCCACATTTGACACGTGGAACAGGTGGACCAACCATGCCAGCTATTTCAGATATTATTTTTGATGGTGGTTTTGCGGACAAGGCTGAGGCAGAAAGCTTTGGAATCCGTCCTGGTGATACCATCGTACCAGATAGCTCTGCAATCTTAACAGCCAATGAAAAAAATATCATCTCAAAAGCTTGGGACAATCGCTATGGAGTTCTCATGGTGAGCGAGTTAGCAGAAACTCTGTCAGGTCAAAAACTCGGAAATGAACTCTACCTTGGCTCTAACGTCCAAGAAGAAGTTGGTCTTCGCGGTGCTCATACATCTACAACCAAGTTTGATCCAGAAGTCTTCCTCGCAGTTGACTGTTCACCAGCTGGTGATGTCTATGGTGGTCAAGGCAAGATTGGAGATGGAACCTTGATTCGTTTCTATGATCCAGGTCACTTGCTTCTCCCAGGTATGAAGGATTTCCTTTTGACAACGGCTGAGGAAGCTGGTATCAAGTACCAATACTACTGTGGCAAAGGCGGAACAGACGCTGGCGCAGCTCATCTGAAAAATGGTGGTGTCCCATCTACAACAATCGGTGTTTGCGCTCGTTATATCCATTCTCACCAAACCCTCTATGCAATGGATGACTTCTTAGAAGCTCAAGCTTTCTTGCAAGTCTTGGTGAAAAAATTGGATCGTTCAACAGTTGATTTGATTAAAAATTATTAAACCATAAGGGAGGTGGTAGGGATGGTAACACCAAACCTAGAAAGCCTTGTAAAAGATCTTTACAATCATGCTCGACATGATTTGAGTGAAGATTTAGTTGCTGCTCTCCTAGAGACTGCTAAAAACTGCCTACTACAAATGAGCAATTGCTGGCAGTCCGTCTCTCAGGCCTGGTCAATCGTGAATTGCTCCTAAATCCCAAACATCCAGCACCTGAGTTGCTCAACTTAGCTCGCTTTATCAAAAGAGAAGAAGCAAAGTACAGAGGAACTGCGGCTTCTGCGCTTATGTACGGGGAGCTCTTTAAAATGCTTTGATTCCATTGTGAATCAAAGCATTTTTCTATATGTTAGAAAAGCAATTCTTGATTAGGAGAAGAAAAGCCATCCCATTTAGGATAGCTTCTTGGATCTTAGATTTGTTCAGCGATGACCTTTTCAGCAAGGTTCATAGCGTGGTCTGATACACGAGTGTAGTGGGAAACAATATCGATAAAGTTGACCCCAGCTTGTGTTGAACACTCGCCCTTGTTGAGACGTTTGATGTGGGTCTTTCTGAGTACACGTTCCATATTGTTGATTTCTTTATGGCGTTCAATCAGACTTTGAGCTTTTTCAATATCATTGTTTTCCACGCTATCAAGGGCATCCTTGATAAAGTCAGTGGTTTTTTGATAGATATCAGCCAATTCCTGCAAAGCAGCTTCAGAAAACTCAACATTTTTACGTTGAAGATAGTCGGTCAGATTGATTAGGGCTTCTGCGTGGTCCCCAATCCGTTCCAAATCACGGGATGAATCCAGGATGTTGGTGAGTACTTCACTTTCTTTCTGGCTAAGAGCTTCACTTGAAAGAGTAATGAGGTAACGAGTCAATTTTTCATCAATGGTATTGATGGCTTCCTCTGTCTTGTGGCCTTTTTCAGCAACCTTTTCATTAAGGTCAATGATGTAGTTGTATGAAAGGTCAAAGGCTTTAGAAGCATAATTTCCCAAGTGAAGGAGTTCTTTCTTCGCATTTCCAAGAGCGATTGATGGAGCTTGTTTAATCAAATGTTCATCAAGATAAAGCGGCTCGTACTTCACAACTTCATCTTCACCAGGGATGAGCTTGGTTACAAAGTAGGCCAAGGCTCCGATGAAGGGAAATTGTACAATGGTGTTACTTACGTTAAAGGCACCGTGAGAGAAGGCGATAGTCATCTCAGGTGAGAGGTGAAGGAGTGCTTGGAAGTACTCGATCATAGCAGTGAAGGGGCCTAATAAAATTAAGCAAAGAATGGTCCCCAAAACGTTAAAGGTGACGTGGGTTGCAGCAACGCGTTTCGCAGAGACATTGGCTCCAGCTGCCGCGATGATAACTGTTAGGGTTGTCCCGATATTATCCCCGAAGAGAACCGGTAGTGAACCTTTAAGGTCAAGGAATCCACCTGCATAGAGACCTTGCAAAATCCCGATTGTAGCAGAAGAAGCTTGGATGAGGACGGTAATCACTGCACCGGCAAAAACTCCCAACACAGGATTTTGTCCCAAGGTTACCATGTATTCCTTGAATTGTGGTAAATCTTTAAGAGGGCTCATACCGGCACTGATGAGGTTTAGAGCATAGAAGATTCCCCCTACACCAAACAGGATGCGCCCGATATTGTTTGCTGTTCTATTTTTTGTAAAAAATAGGAACATGGTTCCAAGGAAAATCAAGGGTAAAGCATACTCACCAAGCTTGAAACCGATGATAAAGGAAGTGACGGTAGTTCCGATGTTGGCCCCCATGATAATTCCGATAGCCTGTCTAAGAGTGAGAAGGCTAGCGCTGACCAGTCCAACCGTGATAACTGTAACCCCTGTACTTGACTGAATCAGGGCAGTCACGACAATTCCGACTAGAACACCTAAAAAGGGATTGCTAGTGTACTTGTCAATGTAAAAACGAAGGCGATCTCCAGCAGCTTGTTGCAAACCGTCTCCCATGGTCTTGATACTATATAAGAATAGTCCCAGACCACCTAAAAAGTGAAATAAAATTTCCTGCCAATTAATGGACATTTCTTTTTCCTCCGAAAAATAATAACGGAATTTCTCCTATTCTATTTTAAAGGATAAAAGTAAATCTAACAAGTGTTTAGATGAAATTTTCCTAAGAAAAGGCAACTTTCTTTAAAAAAATAGTGAGTAAATTTACTTTCCAAGAGTGGGGGTATGGAATTATGTCCAAATTTTACTGATTATTATCCTAGTTATAGTTTGTATGTTAATTAGATTGACATCGCTTTCATATAGGATAAAATGAAGATGATCCTGTTCTGATGGTTGTCATGAGAACAGTTACTTTTTGCAAAAAAGTAAAGCGCTTACTTTTAACTTTTATTTTAATAGGAGGAAAAGATGAAAGATCTATTCTATGAAAAACGTTGCCGTTACAGCATTCGTAAGTTGTCAATCGGGGCTTGTTCCTTGATGATCGGTTCAGCTTTGTTTACGAGTCCAGTCCTCGCCGAACAGCTCTCAGTCTCTGACACAGCAGTAAATACGAGCGCTCAAGCGACAAGTACTAATGAGACAACTAATCCAGATACTGCAGCTATCGAAAAACAATTATCGGAAGCAGAGAACAAAGTAGCTGAGCAACCAATTTCAGAAAACACTCCAGCAATAACGGATTTGGTTAATGAAAAAGAAGAAGCGAAGCCTGAACCGACGGATAAAGCTGAAAAACCTGCTCAACCAACTGACAAAGAAGGAGTCAAGCCTGAGGAAACGCCCCAAGTAGTTGAGAAGAAAGCAGATAAACCAATTCTAACAGACATTCCTAAAAATGAAGAAAAGAGTCTCCGACCAAAAGAAATCAAATTTAATTCTTGGGAGGATTTGTTGAAATGGGAACCGGGTACGCGTGAGGATGATCCCATCAATCGTTCTTCTGTTGAACTTGCTAAGCGCCATAGAGGTCAGTTGGTTAACGAAAAAGCAAGCAGAAGAGCCAAGGTTCAGGCGCTAGCAAATACCAACTCAAAGGCTAAAGACCACGCTTCTGTTGGTGGAGAAGAATTCAAGGCCTACGCTTTTGACTACTGGCAATACTTGGATTCAATGGTCTTCTGGGAAGGTCTCGTTCCAACTCCAGATGTCATTGATGCAGGACATCGTAACGGAGTTCCCGTTTATGGAACACTTTTCTTCAACTGGTCTAATAGTATTGCCGACCAAGAGAAATTTGTTGCTGCTTTGAAACAAGATGAGGATGGGACCTTCCCTATTGCACGAAAAACTTGTCGACCTTGCTAAGTACTATGGCTTTTGATGGGTATTTTATCAACCAAGAAACAACGGGTGACTTAGTAACGCCACTTGGTGAAAAAAATGCGTCAATTCATGCTCTATACAAAAGAATATGCGGCAAAAGTCAACCATCCAATCAAGTATGCTTGGTACGATGCCATGACCTATAAATATGGTCGTTACCACGAAGATGGTCTAGGTGATTACAACTACCAATTCATGCAAAAAGAAGGTGACAAGGTCCCTGCGGATCAATTCTTTGCCAATTTCAACTGGAATAAGGAAAAGAATGACCACTCTGTAGAAATGGCAAAATGGCTGGAACGTAGTCAATATGATGTCTTTGCAGGATTGGAATTGCAACAAGGTGGTTCTTATAAGACAAAAGTTAAATGGGATGCCCTCTTAGATGAAAAAGGCAAGTTACGTTTGTCACTTGGACTCTTTGCACCAGATACAATTACCAGTCTAGGAAAAACAGGTGAAGATTACCATAAAAACGAAGATATCTTCTTCACAGGTTACCAAGGAGATCCGACAGCTCAAAAACCAGCGGACAAAGAGTGGTATGGGATTGCTAATTTAGTTGCAGACCGCACACCAGCAGTAGGCCGGACCTTCACTACCTCCTTTAATACAGGCCATGGTAGAAAGTGGTTTGTAGACGGAGAAGTTTCTAAGGATTCTGAGTGGAACTACCGTTCGGTTTCAGGTATCTTGCCAACATGGCGCTGGTGGCAGACTTCAACAGGGGAAAAACTTCGTGCAGAATATGACTTTACAGATGCCTACAATGGCGGAAATTCCCTTAAATTCTCAGGTAATGTAGCTGGTAAGACGGACCAGGATGTGAATTTGTATTCTACTAAGTTAGAAGTAACTGAGAAAACCAAACTTCGTGTTGCCCACAAGGGAGGAAAAGGCTCGAAAGTTTTTATGGCCTTTTCTACAACTCCAGACTACAAATTCGATGATGCAGATGCATGGAAAGAGCTAACCCTTTCTGACAACTGGACAAATGAAGAATTTGATCTCAGCTCACTAGTAGGTAAAACCATCTATGCAGTTAAACTCTTCTTCGAACATGAAGGTGCTGTGAAAGATTATCAGTTCAACCTAGGACAATTAACGATTACGGACAATCACCAAGCGCCACAAGCACCTACAGGTCTCTCAGTGGTGAAACAATCTCTTAAGAATGCCCAAGAATCTGAAGCAGTGGTTCAATTTTCGGGTAACCAAGATGCAGATTTCTATGAAGTCTATGAAAAAGACAGGGACAACTGGCGTTTGTTGACAGGTTCATCTGCTTCAACCATCTACTTGCCAAAAGTTAGCCGTTCTGCTAATGCCACTGGTACGACTCAAGAATTGAAAGTCGTTGCAGTTGGTAAAAGTGGCCTTCGTTCTGAGGCTGCAACTGCGTCATTCAACTGGGGCATGACTGTTCAGGATACAACTCTCCCAAGACCTTTGGCTGAAAATATTGTTCCAGGGGCAACGGTTATTGGTAGCACTTTCCCCAATACTGAAGGTGGGGAAGGCATCGAAGGCATGTTGAACGGTACGATTACAAGTCTGTCAGACAAGTGGTCTTCAGGACAATTGAGCGGTAGTGTCGATATTCGTTTGACTCAACCACGTCGTGTTGTCAGATGGGTAATGGATCATGCGGGAGCTGGTGGTGAGTCTGTTAACGATGGTCTGATGAATACCAAGGACTTTGATCTTTATTACAAGGATACAGATGGAGAGTGGAAACTAGCTAAGGAAGTCCGTGGCAATAAAGCGCACGTGACGGATATCACTCTTGATAAACCAATCACTGCCCAAGACTGGCGTTTGCATGTCATTACATCTGATAACGGAACACCTTGGAAAGCCATTCGTATCTACAACTGGAAGATGTACGAAACCTTGGACACAGAAAGTCAAAATATTCCAATGGCTAAGGTAGCTGCTCGTTCACTTGGAAACCACCAAGTTCAACTAGGCTTCTCTGATGTTCCAGCAGGTGCGACCATCACCGTTTACGACAAGGCAGATTCACAAACACCAATTGCAACCTTGAAGACTGAAACTGGAGGTGACTTGGCAACAGCTCCATTGGGCTTTGACAAGCAACCAACTCTCCTCTACTATCGTACCCAACTACCTGGCAAAGAAATCAGTAACACCTTGGCAGTAGCGATTCCGCAGGATGAAAGAAAAATTGCTGCAGTTAGTCTTGAAAAAGGACCTAAGAAGACGGTTTATAAAGAGGGAGAAAAACTGGACCTCAGAGGCGGAACACTTCGTGTTCAATACGAAGGGGGACAAGCCGACGAGCTGATTAACCTTACTCACTCAGGTGTGACGGTATCTGGATACGATGCTCATCAAAAAGGGGAACAAAACCTAACACTTCAATACCTTGGTTTACCAGTGTCAGGTGATCTGAAAGTCCAAGTGACAGGACAGGATGAAGGAAAACCAAAAGAAGTAGCAGGTTTGTACATTACGAAGAAACCCAAAACAGACTATCTAGTAGGAGATCAACTGGATCTCTTTGAAGGTCGCTTTGGTGTTCTCTATGATGACGAGACAGAAGAGACTCACAGTTTTACTGATGAAGGTATTGAAATCACGGGCTATGATGCTCAGAAGACTGGACGCCAGACCTTGACCCTGCATTACAAGGGGCACACAGCTGAGTTTGATGTCTTGGTTTCTCCAAAGGCTGCAGTTAATGATGAATACCTTAAACAAGAAATCACTGCTGCCCAAGGCCGTCAGTCAACCCTTGCCTATACCTTCTCAAGTGAGGACAAACAAGCTGTACTAGTAGAGAAACTCAATACAGCTAAAGCTGTAGCAGAAAACCATGATGCCAGTCAAGAAGAAGTCAACCGGGCTTTGAATGAGTTGAAACAAGCAGGGACAGACTTGGATGGAAATCAACGTTATCAAACTGCTAGAGAAGAATTGGAAGGCTTGCTTGAATCTGTCCGTAAAAAAGATCCTAAAACCGAGTTGATTGAACAAGCAGAAACTTTGTTGGCTTCAGAGATGCCAACTCCACAAGCTTTTGCGGACATGAAAGAAAAGCTGAATAAGAAACTAGCTCCTGCAGAAGAAAGTCATCATGTTGGTAGCATGAATCCAAGTGAAGTAGCCCCAACAGTTGAGGTCCTCCCTGAACTAGTTGTTGAAACTGAAACAACAGCCTATGAACGTCAAGAGCGACCAAATGCGAACCTTCTTAAAGGTCAACGTCAACTTGTCCAAAAAGGAGAAGAAGGGCAGATTCGTCGTCTAGTAGAAGTAGATGCTCAAGGCAATCGTATCCTTCGTACAACAGAAGTTCTCAAGAAAGCTGTTCCAGAGATTACCGAAGTAGGTACAAAAGTTCTTTCAAGTAATCAACCAGCAGAAGGAGTAAAAGACTTAGTTTTAGAAATTCCGAAACTAGAAATTGAAGAGGATACAGTGGTCTTCGAACGTCAAGAGCGACCAAATGTGAACCTTCTTAAAGGTCAACGTCAACTTGTCCAAAAAGGAGAAGAAGGGCAAATTCGTCGTCTAGTAGAAGTAGATGCCCAAGGTAAACGCACCCTTCGTTCAACTGAAATTCTCAAGGAAGCTGTTCCAGAGATTACCGAAGTAGGTACAAAAGTTCTATCAAGCAATCAACCAGCAGAAGGAGTAAAAGACCTAGTTTTAGAAATTCCGAAACTAGAAATTGAAGAGGATACAGTGGCCTTCAAACACCAAGAACGTCCAAATCCAAATCTCCCAGTCGGTCAACGTCAACTTGTCCAAGCAGGAGTTGAGGGACAAATTCGTCGCTTGGTTGAAGTAGATAGTCAAGGCAATCGTACTCTTCGTTCAACAGAAGTTCTCAAGAAAGCTGTTCCAGAGATTACCGAAGTAGGTACAAAAGTTCTATCAAGCAATCAACCAGCAGAAGGAGTAAAAGACCTGGTTCTAGAAACTCCGAAACTAGAAGTTGAAAAAATTGCAGTATCCTTTGAACGTCAAGAACGTCCAAACTCAGAGCTTCTCAAAGGTCAACGTCGTATTGTTCAAGCTGGAGAAGAAGGACAAATTCGTCGCTTGATTGAAGTAGATAGCCAAGGCAATCGTACCCTTCGTACAACAGAAGTTCTCAAGGAAGCTCTTCCAGAAATTGTTGAAATTGGAACAAAAGTAAAAACAGAACCAGCAGTAGCGCCTACACAAGCAAAACCATCCCAAAATACAGCAGTTAAATCAGAAGAAGCAAGTAAGCAATTGCCAAATACAGGAACTGCTGATGCCAATGAAGCCCTAATAGCAGGATTGGCAAGCCTTGGTCTTGCTAGTTTAGCCTTGACATTGAAACAGAAAAAAGAAGATGAAGATTAAATATCGAAAAATCTTGTGAAATCTTTCCTTATATTTCCAAAGTGTGATATAATAGTTTCGAATAAAATAAATAAAGGGGTTTTTGTAACATGGCAAAACTTACTGTTAAAGACGTTGACTTGAAAGGTAAAAAAGTCCTCGTTCGTGTTGACTTCAACGTACCATTGAAAGATGGCGTAATCACTAACGACAACCGTATCACAGCAGCTCTTCCAACTATTAAGTACATCATCGAGCAAGGTGGACGTGCAATTCTTTTCTCTCACCTTGGACGTGTGAAAGAAGAAGCTGATAAAGCTGGTAAATCACTTGCTCCTGTAGCAGCAGACTTGGCAGCTAAATTGGGCCAAGACGTTGTTTTCCCAGGTGTAACTCGTGGTGCTGAATTGGAAGCAGCTATCAACGCTCTTGAAGATGGACAAGTTCTCTTGGTTGAAAACACTCGTTACGAAGATGTTGATGGCAAGAAAGAATCTAAAAACGATCCTGAACTTGGTAAATATTGGGCATCACTTGGAGATGGTATCTTCGTAAACGATGCATTCGGTACAGCTCACCGTGCACACGCATCTAACGTTGGTATCTCAGCAAACGTTGAAAGCAGTTGCTGGTTTCCTTCTTGAAAACGAAATTGCCTACATCCAAGAAGCAGTTGAAACTCCAGAACGTCCATTCGTAGCGATCCTTGGTGGTTCAAAAGTTTCAGACAAGATCGGTGTTATCGAAAACTTGCTTGAAAAAGCTGATAAAGTCCTTATCGGTGGTGGTATGACTTACACATTCTACAAAGCACAAGGTATCGAAATCGGTAACTCACTTGTAGAAGAAGACAAATTGGATGTTGCGAAAGCTCTTCTTGAAAAAGCAAACGGTAAATTGATCTTGCCAGTTGACTCAAAAGAAGCTAACGCATTTGCTGGTTACACTGAAGTGCGTGACACTGAAGGTGAAGCAGTTTCTGAAGGCTTCCTTGGTCTTGACATCGGTCCAAAATCTATCGCTAAATTTGACGAAGCTTTGACTGGTGCCAAAACAGTTGTATGGAACGGACCTATGGGTGTATTTGAAAACCCAGACTTCCAAGCTGGTACAATTGGTGTGATGGACGCTATCGTGAAACAACCAGGAGTTAAATCAATCATCGGTGGTGGTGACTCAGCTGCCGCAGCGATCAACCTTGGACGTGCAGATAAATTCTCATGGATCTCTACTGGTGGTGGAGCATCAATGGAACTTCTTGAAGGTAAAGTTCTTCCAGGACTTGCAGCCTTGACAGAAAAATAAGATTTTATAAACAAATCAAAGAAGAGAGGGATGAAAGTTCCTCTTTTCTTTTGCTTGAAATAAAAACGCTTCCTACCAACTATTCCTCATAAAATCAGCCAATTTATGATAAAATGGAAATAGAAAGTTGAGATTATGAGTTATTTTAAAAAATATAAATTCGATAAATCCCAGTTCAAACTTGGTATGCGAACCTTTAAAACAGGTATTGCTGTTTTTCTAGTTCTCTTGATTTTTGGCTTTTTTGGCTGGAAAGGTCTTCAAATAGGTGCTTTGACAGCGGTTTTTAGTCTGAGGGAGAGCTTTGATAAGAGTGTTCATTTTGGAACTTCGCGTATTCTAGGAAATAGTATCGGTGGCCTCTATGCCCTAGTCTTCTTCTTATTAAATACCTTTTTCCACGAAGCCTTTTGGGTAACCTTAGTAGTTGTTCCTATCTGTACCATGTTAACCATTATGACAAATGTAGCCATGAATAACAAAGCAGGGGTTATTGGTGGTGTAGCGGCTATGTTAATCATTACCCTATCGATTCCGAGTGGAGAGACAATTTTGTACGTATTTGCGCGTGTATCAGAAACTTTCATGGGAGTTTTTGTCGCAATTCTCGTAAATTACGATATTGATCGTATTCGGCTCTTTTTAGAGAAAAAAGAAAAATAATGTTACATTTTATAACATTATCAATTGACGTTTGTCTTTTTTTAGACTATAATAGACAGAAAGAAGGAAATTGTAAATGAAGGAAAAAGAATTTCGCCGAAATATGGCTGTTTTTCCTATCGGCAGTGTTATGAAGTTGACCGATTTATCGGCGCGTCAGATTCGTTATTATGAAGATCAAGAGTTGATTAAGCCTGATCGAAACGAAGGGAACCGTCGCATGTATTCCTTGAATGACATGGATCGTCTGCTTGAAATCAAAGATTATATCTCTGAAGGTTATAATATCGCTGCCATTAAGAAAAAATATGCTGAACGTGAAGCGAAATCCAAGAAAGCGGTTAGTCAGACTGAAGTGCGTCGTGCACTTCACAATGAACTCCTCCAACAGGGTCGCTTTGCTTCAGTACGGTCACCTTTTGGTCGCGGTTAGGTAACCGCAAGTAGTCATACATTAAGGAGAAAATTCATGCCAATCACAGCTGCAGATATTCGTCGTGAAGTCAAGGAAAAAAATGTTACCTTTATCCGTCTCATGTTCTCGGATATTTTGGGAACCATGAAAAACGTCGAAATTCCTGCTACAGATGAACAGTTAGATAAAGTCTTGTCGAACAAGGCTATGTTTGATGGATCTTCTATTGAAGGTTTTGTACGTATCAACGAGTCAGATATGTACTTGTACCCTGACTTGGATACATGGACAGTCTTCCCTTGGGGAGATGAAAATGGAAGTGTTGCAGGTTTGATCTGTGATGTCTATACAACAGAAGGTGAACCATTTGCAGGGGACCCTCGTGGTAATTTGAAGCGTGCTCTTCGTCACATGGAGGAAGTAGGATTCAAGTCCTTCAACCTTGGACCAGAGCCAGAATTCTTCCTATTTAAACTAGATGAAAATGGGGATCCAACACTTGAAGTAAATGACAAGGGTGGCTACTTTGATTTGGCGCCTACTGACCTTGCGGACAACACACGTCGTGAGATTGTGAATGTCTTGACCAAAATGGGATTTGAAGTAGAAGCGAGTCACCACGAGGTTGCGGTTGGACAACATGAGATTGACTTTAAGTATGATGAAGTCCTCCGTGCTTGTGATAAGATTCAAATCTTCAAACTTGTTGTTAAAACCATTGCTCGCAAACATGGTCTTTACGCAACCTTTATGGCCAAACCAAAATTTGGTATTGCTGGATCAGGTATGCACTGTAATATGTCCTTGTTTGATGCAGAAGGAAACAATGCCTTCTTTGATCCAAATGATCCAAAAGGAATGCAGTTGTCAGAAACGGCCTACCATTTCCTTGGCGGTTTGATTAAGCATGCCTACAACTATACTGCCATCATGAATCAACGGTTAACTCATACAAACGTTTGGTCCCAGGTTATGAAGCCCCTGTTTACATTGCTTGGGCTGGTCGTAACCGTTCGCCACTTGTTCGCGTACCTGCTTCACGTGGTATGGGAACTCGTCTTGAGTTGCGTTCGGTGGATCCAATGGCAAACCCATATATCGCTATGGCAGTTCTTTTGGAAGTTGGTTTGCATGGTATTGAAAATAAAATCGAAGCACCAGCTCCTATCGAAGAAATATCTACATCATGACAGCAGAAGAGCGTAAGGAAGCTGGCATTACAGACCTTCCATCAACCCTTCATAACGCTTTGAAAGCTTTGACAGAAGATGAGGTTGTCAGAGCAGCTCTTGGGGAGCACATCTATACTAGTTTCCTTGAAGCTAAACGAATTGAATGGTCAAGTTATGCAACCTTCGTTTCACAATGGGAAATTGATAATTATTTAGACCTTTACTAATACTAATATAGAAGAAAGATTGCCTGAGGGCGGTCTTTTTTCTTGCGTTTTATATCGAGGTGTGATATGTTTTATATAACGAAGTGCGATATATCGAACTGAATAGGAGGTGCTTATAAATGGAATTAACGGATAAGATTCGTCGAGTTTATCTTCCGATGACGGAAACGGGTTTTTATATCTTGTTCTGTCTGCAAAAGGAAGGTCATGGTTATAGTATTACGCAAAAGGTCAAGGAGATGACAGATTCGCAAGTTTCGATTAGTCCTGGGACTATGTATGGAACCTTGTCAAAACTGGAAAAGGATGGTTTGATTTCCTTTGTCCGAGAAGAAGAAAAACGGAAAATCTATCAGATCACAGACTTGGGACGAAAAGTCTTAGATATTGAATTGAAGCGTATTGAACGGCTCTATAGAAACAGTCGGGAGGAAGGATGATGGAAAAGAAAATTGTTTATCGAATTTTTACAATTGCGGATTATGAGAGGGAGGCTCTATACTTTAGAGAAATGCATGCTAAGGGCTGGAAACTTAGGAAAGTAAGCTATTCTATCTTATTGTTTGCAGTTAAGTATACCTTTGAAAAATGTCACCCTGAGCAAGTGTCTTATCAGTTGGACTTTTACCCAATGGAAAAATCAGAGAGAGCTTCCTATTTACAACTGTTTAAAGACTGTGGCTGGGAGCATATTACAGACTTTAATAGTTTTTCCTATTTTAGAAAAGTACATTCTGAAATTGAATCGGATACAGAGTTTGAAATTTATAATGACGCGGCCGGGAAGTTAGCTATGGTTAATCGCATTTTAAGACTGCGATTAGTACCTGTTTTACTTTTGCTAGCCATACATATACCATTCTTACTTAAGTTGCTCAATAAAAGTAATGCGTATGGTCTATGGAGTTTATTTGCGGTCGGGCTAGATATTTTCTTGTCTTTAATCCTTTTGTTAATAGTTGCCTATATTAGCTGGAAGTTATGGCATAAAAAGAAGGAATTATCAGATTTATGATAGGGTAGGTATGCTCAAAATTGGAGGGGAAGTCATGATAAATAAAAAGCAATTTCGGATTTTCACCATTCTTGATTTGGACAAGGAAGAAGAATATTTACATGAGATGCATCTGAAAGGTTGGAGGTATAGAACTAGTCGTTTTGGTTTTTTCTATTTTGACCAATGTCAACCAGATGATATCATCTACTGTATCTATGATTCTAGATTTCTTAAAAAGCATAAGCATGAACTGCAAGATTTTAGAAATAGAGGTTGGGAATTGATAGAAACAGGTTTTTGTTCAATTTTTCGTAAACCAGCTTCTGATATACTTTCAGAGGATCAAGTCTATATGAGTAAGGGGCTCAGATGGGAAGTTATGCGATCTAGACTTCGTTCCTGTACAGCTACTTTCTTAGGTGGTCTTGTTGTTTGTATGAGTTTATTTAAAGAAGAGCTTTCTATGTCTTTCTTTATTATTTTTCTTTTGTATGTTTTTCTGATTTCTTATCTAATCTATGGTTATTTCAGATTAAAAAGGAAATACCAAGTAGATGAATAGCAAGGTTCTAGGTCTTTAGACCGATTTTTAGCACTCTTGACAAAAGAGTGCTAATTTTTTGAGTTTTTGTCTTGACATTCTCTTTTAAGGGTGTATAATAGAATCATAAGTTAGCACTTGAGTGTGTTTAGTGCTAATTGATCAGACAGAGAGGAGTGATGAGATGGTTACAGAGCGTCAGCAGGATATTCTAAATCTGATTATTGACATCTTTACCAAAACGCACGAACCTGTCGGATCCAAAGCCTTGCAAGAGTCTATTAACTCTAGCAGTGCAACCATTCGTAATGATATGGCGGCTTTAGAAAAGCAAGGGTTGCTTGAGAAGGCTCATACTTCAAGTGGTCGCATGCCAAGTGTTGCTGGTTTTCAGTACTATGTAAAACACTCACTGGATTTTGACCGACTGGCTGAAAATGAGGTATATGAAATTGTCAAAGCCTTTGATCAGGAATTTTTCAAGCTAGAGGATATTCTACAAGAAGCTGCTAATCTACTGACAGACCTGAGTGGCTGTACGGTAGTGGCATTGGATGTTGAGCCCAGCAGGCAACGTTTGACAGCCTTTGATATCGTTGTTTTAGGTCAACATACGGCCTTAGCGGTATTCACCCTAGACGAGTCTCGAACGGTTACCAGTCAGTTTCTGATTCCAAGGAACTTCTTGCAGGAAGATTTGCTGAAACTGAAGAGCATCATTCAGGAACGTTTCCTAAGTCACACCGTTCTAGATATTCACTACAAGATTCGGACGGAGATTCCGCAGATTATCCAGCGTTACTTTACAACAACGGATAATGTGATTGATCTCTTTGAACATATCTTTAAGGAAATGTTCAACGAAAATATTGTGGTGGCGGGCAAGGTCAATCTCTTGAATTTTGCCAATTTAGCAGCCTATCAGTTCTTTGACCAACCGCAAAAGGTAGCTCTGGAGATTCGTGAGGGGTTGCGTGAAGATCAGATGCAAAATGTCCGTGTTGCAGACAGTCAAGAGTCCTGTCTGGCTGACCTAGCGGTGATTAGTAGCAAGTTCCTCATTCCTTATCGAGGAGTTGGAATTCTAGCCATTATCGGTCCAGTTAATCTGGATTACCAACAGCTAATCAACCAAGTCAATGTAGTCAATCGTGTTTTGACCATGAAATTGACAGATTTTTACCGCTACCTCAGCAGTAATCATTACGAAGTACATTAAGATTGAAATCATTAAAGGAGGCGAAAATGGCCCAAGATATAAAAAATGAAGAAGTAGAAGAAGTAGAAGAAGTTCAAGAAGAGGAAGTTGTGGAAACGGTAGAAGAAACAACTCCTGAGAAGTCTGAGTTGGACTTGGCAAATGAACGTGCGGATGAGTTCGAAAATAAATACCTTCGCGCTCATGCAGAAATGCAAAATATCCAACGCCGTGCCAATGAAGAGCGTCAAAACTTGCAACGTTATCGTAGCCAGGACTTAGCTAAAGCGATTCTCCCTTCTTTGGACAACCTTGAGCGTGCACTAGCAGTTAAAGGTTTGACAGATGATGTGAAGAAGGGCTTGGAAATGGTGCAAGAAAGCTTGATTCACGCTTTGAAAGAAGAAGGAATCGAAGAAATCGCAGCTGACGGTGAATTTGACCATAACTACCATATGGCCATCCAAACTCTCCCAGCAGACGATGACCACCCAGCGGATACCATCGCCCAAGTCTTCCAAAAAGGCTACAAACTCCATGACCGCATCCTACGCCCAGCCATGGTAGTAGTGTACAACTAGGCAATTCTGACGGTAGCTAAAAGCAACTCGTCAGAAAACGGCAATCGCTATGGCGTTTGCCTAGCCTCCTACTAACTCGTCGTCGAAATAATATCGATTTCGACTCCTCGTGTCGTAACATAATAGAAAACTTGTCCGAAACGACACTAAACTATGAAAGAAAGATAAAAAGCAAGCCGAAGGCTTGCAAGGAAGATATTTCCCGCCGTGGTGAAAGTTTCAGTAGCTTTTGCTACTGAAACAGGGGATTTTTGAGACAATAGGCTCAAAAATAAGTGATGAAATCCCGAAGGGAGTTGCTCACGTCCCCACCACTTAAGGGAAATATCAAAAAAATCAAAATTCGAATTAAAATTTAAGGAGAAAAACACATGTCTAAAATTATCGGTATTGACTTAGGTACAACAAACTCAGCAGTAGCAGTTCTTGAAGGAACTGAAAGCAAAATCATCGCAAACCCAGAAGGAAACCGCACAACTCCATCTGTAGTATCATTCAAAAACGGCGAAATCATCGTTGGTGATGCTGCAAAACGTCAAGCAGTTACAAACCCAGATACAGTCATCTCTATCAAATCTAAAATGGGAACTTCTGAAAAAGTTTCTGCAAACGGAAAAGAATACACTCCACAAGAAATCTCAGCTATGATTCTTCAATACTTGAAAGGCTACGCTGAAGACTACCTTGGCGAAAAAGTAACCAAAGCAGTTATCACAGTTCCAGCTTACTTCAACGATGCTCAACGTCAAGCAACAAAAGACGCTGGTAAAATCGCTGGTCTTGAAGTAGAACGTATTGTCAACGAACCAACTGCTGCAGCCCTTGCTTACGGTTTGGACAAGACTGACAAAGAAGAAAAAATCTTGGTATTCGACCTTGGTGGTGGTACATTCGACGTGTCTATCCTTGAATTGGGTGACGGTGTCTTCGACGTATTGTCAACTGCAGGGGATAACAAACTTGGTGGTGATGACTTTGACCAAAAAATCATTGACCACTTGGTAGCAGAATTCAAGAAAGAAAACGGTATTGACTTGTCTACTGACAAGATGGCAATGCAACGTTTGAAAGATGCAGCTGAAAAAGCGAAGAAAGACCTTTCTGGTGTAACTTCAACTCAAATCAGCTTGCCATTTATCACTGCAGGTGAAGCTGGACCTCTTCACTTGGAAATGACTTTGACTCGTGCTAAATTTGACGATTTGACTCGTGACCTTGTTGAACGTACAAAAGTTCCAGTTCGTCAAGCCCTTTCAGATGCAGGTTTGAGCTTGTCAGAAATCGACGAAGTTATCCTTGTTGGTGGTTCAACTCGTATCCCAGCCGTTGTAGAAGCTGTTAAAGCTGAAACTGGTAAAGAACCAAACAAATCAGTAAACCCTGATGAAGTTGTTGCCATGGGTGCTGCGATCCAAGGTGGTGTGATTACTGGTGATGTCAAAGACGTTGTCCTTCTTGACGTAACACCATTGTCACTTGGTATCGAAACAATGGGTGGTGTCTTCACAAAACTCATCGACCGTAACACAACAATTCCAACATCTAAATCACAAGTCTTCTCAACAGCAGCAGACAACCAACCAGCCGTTGATATCCACGTTCTTCAAGGTGAACGCCCAATGGCAGCAGATAACAAGACTCTTGGACGCTTCCAATTGACAGATATCCCAGCTGCACCTCGTGGAATTCCTCAAATCGAAGTAACATTTGATATCGACAAGAACGGTATCGTGTCTGTTAAGGCTAAAGACCTTGGAACTCAAAGAACAAACTATTGTGATCCAATCGAACTCAGGTTTGACTGACGAAGAAATCGACCGCATGATGAAAGATGCAGAAGCAAACGCTGAAGCAGATAAGAAACGTAAAGAAGAAGTTGACCTTCGTAACGAAGTAGACCAAGCAATCTTTGCGACTGAAAAGACTATCAAGGAAACTGAAGGCAAAGGCTTCGACGCAGAACGTGACGCTGCCCAAGCTGCCCTTGATGACCTTAAGAAAGCTCAAGAAGACAACAACTTGGACGAAATGAAAGCAAAACTTGAAGCATTGAACGAAAAAGCTCAAGGTCTTGCTGTTAAACTCTACGAACAAGCCGCAGCAGCCCAACAAGCTCAAACAGGAGCAGAAGGCGCACAAGCAACAGGAAACGCAGGCGATGATGTCGTAGACGGAGAGTTTACGGAGAAATAAAATAGTCCAGTGGACTATTTTATCCCGAGCTTGAAAATCGGGGAGCGAGGTCGTCAAGAATGACTAATCGCTAAAGTGATTGTCATTCTACGGCAATCGCTATGGTGACTTGCCTAAACGCCTTACTAGTTCAAAAGCAAAGTATAATCGACTTTATTTTTGAACGTCGTAATAATAAGAAGAAATCCAGAGGTTGCAACCCAGCCTCTGTTTTTCGATAAAAAGGGACGGAATCTCATTTGTTTGGGTTTTGTCTCATCAATATGAAATACAGGAATAGAATCCTATCTAAATCGTGGTTTCGTTCCGCAACAATAACAGAAAGGAACAAGGGTGTTCGTAACTGAACACGGGCTACGGACTGTGCCAAAAAGATAGTTTTTTCTAGGACGCAAGCGTCCGTCGTCAAAACTCCTATTTTGGCTGTGTCCGTTTGACGCCCTTTGTATCTTGAATTATGAACAATACTGAATTTTATGATCGTCTGGGGGTGTCAAAAAACGCTTCGGCAGACGAAATCAAAAAGGCTTATCGTAAGCTTTCGAAAAAATATCACCCAGATATCAACAAGGAGCCTGGTGCTGAGGAAAAGTACAAGGAAGTTCAGGAAGCCTATGAGACTTTGAGTGACGACCAAAAACGGGCTGCCTATGACCAATATGGTGCGACTGGAGCCAACGGTGGCTTTGGTGGTGCTGGTGGTTTCGGCGGTTTCGATGGGGCAGGAGGCTTCGGTGGTTTTGAGGACATCTTCTCAAGTTTCTTCGGCGGAGGCGGTGCTTCGCGCAATCCAAACGCTCCTCGCCAAGGGGATGACCTCCAGTATCGTGTAAATTTAACCTTTGAAGAAGCTATTTTCGGAGCTGAAAAAGAAGTTAAGTACAACCGTGAAGCAAGCTGTCGTACATGTAATGGCTCTGGTGCTAAGCCAGGGACAAGTCCAGTCACTTGTGGACGCTGTCATGGCGCTGGTGTCATTAACGTCGATACACAGACTCCGCTTGGTATGATGCGTCGCCAAGTAACCTGTGATGTCTGTCATGGTCGCGGAAAAGAAATCAAAGATCCATGTACAACCTGTCACGGAACAGGTCATGAAAAACAAGCCCATAGCGTACATGTGAAAATCCCTGCTGGTGTAGAAACTGGTCAACAAATTCGCCTAGCTGGTCAAGGTGAAGCTGGCTTTAACGGTGGACCTTATGGTGACTTGTATGTAGTGGTTTCTGTGGAAGCCAGCGACAAGTTTGAACGTGAAGGAACCACTATCTTCTACAATCTCAACCTTAACTTTGTCCAAGCAGCTCTTGGTGATACAGTTGATATCCCGACTGTTCACGGTGATGTTGAATTGGTTATCCCAGAGGGAACTCAGACTGGTAAGAAATTCCGTCTACGTGGCAAGGGAGCTCCGAGCCTTCGTGGCGGTGCAGTTGGTGACCAATACGTTACCGTTAATGTCGTGACTCCGACAGGATTGAACGACCGCCAAAAAGCAGCCTTGAAAGAATTCGCAGCTGCTGGTGATTTAAAAGTAAATCCAAAGAAAAAAGGATTCTTTGACCATATTAAAGATGCCTTTGAAGGAGAATAAAACAAAAAGAGCCGTCGGGCTCTTTTTGTTTATAGATTTTTTAAAACTTTCCTTAAGTAATGACGGACGGTAGCGACCTTCTTAGAAGTTCCATACCTAAACTTTGAGCCTAGGTCTCAAAGTTTCCGGACACCTGAAACCAAGCTGTTTCAGGTGTTTTCATTACGACGGAAAGTCTTCGATTTAGTTGTGAAATGGTGAATGAGTTGTCTAAATTATGATGTATTGTTGATGTAATATAGCTTGTTTATGTTTTAAAAAGAGCCGTCGGGCTCTTTTTACTTATCTTCGATTTCCTGTGTTTCTTTAATCACAGCTAGTCTAGTCTGGATATCCTTTTCCAAGACTTTAAATTTGTAAGTCAGGTCTTCTTGATATTCCTTGATGAGTTCTTTTTGCTGGTCAATGATTTGCAGGCTATTTTGGATAATATCTACATCGTCCTTGATAGCTTGAACGCGGTCAGTGGTATTCAAGACTTCACCTGTGATGGTTTGGCGATTTTTTGTGACCAGATAACTTCCTGCTGCAGCTCCTGCAAATAGCAGTAGATTGGATAATTTCATAGCAACTCCTTATGCGTTTTTGATGGTTTCAGCGACTTGAGCAAGTTTGTCAAAGTCTGGTTCGTGTGCGATAAAATCAATCTTGAGCTCATCGTCCGCACTGTAGCGAGGTACGAGGTGAACGTGGGTATGAAAGACTGTTTGCCCTGCGACTTCTTCACAGTTAGCAATGATATTCATACCAGCGGCCTTAGTAGCTTTCATGACTTTTTGAGCCACTGTTGGTACTTGGGCAAAGAGTTGGCTGGCGCTAGTAGCGTCCATTTCCAAAAGATTACGATAGTGTTCTTTTGGCACGACCAAGGTGTGTCCAGGTGTCACTTGAGAGATATCAAGAAAGGCAAGAACCTGCTCATCTTCATATACTTTTGAAGCAGGAATTTCCCCTGCAATGATTTTACAAAAAATGCAATCTGACATAAAATCTACCTCTACTGTATTGAATTTTGATATAATATAGCTACATTATACCAGATTTGGAGAAAATATGTTAGAAATTAAAAACCTGACAGGTGGCTATGTTCATGTCCCTGTCTTGAAAGATGTGTCTTTTACTGTTGAAAGTGGGCAGTTAGTTGGTTTGATTGGTCTCAATGGCGCTGGGAAATCAACGACAATCAATGAGATTATCGGTCTGTTGACACCTTATAGTGGCTCCATCAATATCAATGGCTTGACCCTGCAAGGAGATGCGACAATCTACCGCAAGCAAATTGGCTACATTCCAGAAACGCCCAGCCTGTATGAGGAATTAACTCTCAGAGAGCATATCGAAACGGTTGCCATGGCGTATGGTATTGAGCAAAAAGTGGCTTTTGACCGAGTAGAGCCCTTGTTAAAAATGTTTCGTCTGGACCAGAAATTGGATTGGTTTCCTGTTCATTTTTCAAAAGGGATGAAGCAGAAAGTCATGATTATTTGTGCTTTTGTGGTGGATCCGAGTCTCTTTATCGTGGATGAGCCTTTCCTTGGGCTCGATCCGCTGGCTATTGCAGACTTGATTCAGCTTTTGGAAGTGGAAAAGCAAAAAGGCAAGTCTATTCTCATGAGTACCCACGTGCTGGATTCGGCTGAGAAGATGTGTGATGCCTTTGTCATTCTTCACAAGGGAGAGGTGCGTGCCAAGGGGAATCTCCTGCAACTGCGCGAAGCCTTTGATATGCCTGAGGCTAGTTTGAATGATATTTATTTGGCTCTGACCAAAGAGGAGGAGCTATGAAAGACTTGTTTTTAAAGAGAAAGCAGGCTTTTCGTAAGGAGTGTCTTGGTTATTTGCGCTATGTTCTCAATGACCACTTTGTCTTGTTCCTGCTTGTTCTGCTGGGCTTTCTAGCCTACCAGTACAGTCAACTCTTACAACATTTTCCTGAAAATCATTGGCCCATCCTTTTGTTTGTAGGAATTACCTCTGTTTTACTTTTACTTTGGGGAGGAATTGCCACTTATATGGAGGCTCCAGACAAGCTTTTTCTCTTAGTTGGAGAAGAGGAAATCAAGCTTCACCTCAAGCGTCAAACTGGCATTTCCCTAGTCTTTTGGCTCTTTGTCCAGACCCTTTTCTTGCTGTTATTTGCGCCCTTATTTTTAGCCATGGGCTATGGCTTGCCTGTTTTTCTGGTCTATGTACTTTTATTGGGAGTAGGTAAATATTTCCTCTTTCGTCAAAAGGCCAGCAAATTTTTTACTGAAAATAGACTGGACTGGGACTATGTTATTTCCCAAGAAAGCAAGCGTAAGCAAGTTTTGCTTCGTTTCTTTGCCCTATTTACGCAGGTAAAGGGAATTTCAAACAGCGTCAAGCGTCGTGCCTATCTGGACTTTATCCTAAAGGCTGTTCAGAAGGTGCCTGGGAAGATTTGGCAAAATCTCTATCTGCGTTCTTATTTGCGAAATGGAGATCTCTTTGCTCTCAGTCTCCGTCTGCTCTTGCTTTCTTTGTTGGCGCAGGTCTTTATCGAGCAAGCTTGGATTGCGACAGCAGTGGTAGTGCTGTTTAACTACCTCTTGATCTTCCAGTTACTGGCCCTCTATCACGCCTTTGACTACCAGTATTTGACCCAACTCTTTCCACTGGACAAGGGGCAAAAGGAAAAAGGCTTACAGGCTGTAGTCCGAGGATTGACCAGTTTGGTCTTAGTAGTGGAATTAGTTGTTGGGTTGATTACCTTCCAAGAAAAACTAGCCCTTCTAGCCTTACTGGGAGCTGGTTTGGTTTTACTAGTCTTGTACTTACCTTATCAGGTAAAACGTCAGATGCAGGACTAACATTGCCTATATGACACTAAAAAAGAAGTTGAGTTCAGTTTGTCTCAGCTTCTTTTATTTTCTACAAGATAATGGTTGGTCCGTAGAGACTCAACTTGGTCTTGACCTGATCAAAGTGGAAGCGGTCATAGGCCCGCCAAGCGGCGCGAGTAGGAGCATCTGGATCAAGAGCGCTGAGTCCCATGAGAAGACTGGAAGTCTGGTAAAATTTTTCCAGTTCAATCAATACTCGATTATCCACTGTTTCAGCCTTGGCTAGAAAGCCAAGAATAGAGTTTAATTGCTCCTGAAAGCGGATGTCGTCAGCGGTTGACTGTTTGCATGCTTGATAGGCTTTGTTTAAGTCAGTAATCAAAGTCTGAGCTCTTTTGATAGGGTCTGTATCTGTCATGAGAATTCCTCCTTTAATCTGGCTGCTAGTCTTGTTTCTAGCAACCGTGTTTGATACTGTCAGTTTATCACTTTTATCTCCTTTTTCGCCTTCAAATCTTTAATTGCCTTTGAAATTTCCTGAATGGTACTGTTAAGATTTTATGATAAAATAGTGGTAAGATTATCATGCTTATTTGAGGAACAAGATACCCTTCAGGAGCGTTAAAGGCCTGTTTAGGATTTGATGGGCTTGTATCATAGTATTTTTGCTATTCTCTTTTTAGGAAGAAATTGAAACAAGGAGAGTAAGAAGATGAGAATATTTGTTTTAGAAGATGATTTTTCCCAACAAGCTAGAATTGAAACGACCATTGAGAAACTCTTAAAGGAGCATCATATCACTCCGAGTTCTTTTGAGGTCTTTGGAAAGCCAGACCAACTGCTGGCTGAAGTCCATGAGAAGGGAGCCCATCAGCTATTCTTTTTGGACATTGAGATTCGAAATGAGGAGATGAAGGGTCTGGAAGTGGCTAGAAAGATTCGGGATCGGGATCCTTATGCCCTCATCGTCTTTGTGACGACTCACTCGGAGTTTATGCCCCTGTCCTTTCGCTACCAAGTGTCTGCTTTGGACTACATTGATAAGGCCCTTTCGGCAGAGGAGTTTGAATCTCGGATCGAGACAGCCCTTCTCTATGCCAATAGTCAAGACAGTAAAAGTCTGGCGGAAGATTGCTTTTACTTTAAATCAAAATTTGCCCAATTCCAGTATCCTTTTCAAGAGGTTTACTATCTTGAAACGTCGCCCAGAGCCCATCGTGTTATTCTCTATACCAAGACAGACAGACTGGAATTTACAGCGAGTTTAGAGGAGGTTTTCAAGCAGGAACCCCGTCTCTTGCAGTGCCATCGCTCTTTTCTCATCAATCCTGCCAATGTGGTTCGTTTGGATAAGAAAGAAAAACTCCTTTTCTTTCCCAATGGGGGAAGCTGTATGATAGCGCGTTATAAGGTCAGAGAAGTATCTGAGTCTATCAATAACTTGCATTGAGCTAGGAGAGTTTATGAATATTGCTTGGATATTATTGTATACACTTATTACTCATGGACTAGAAATTGTCATGTTCTTTAAGGTAGATGGAATTGGTCTCACTTTTGAGAGGATTTTTAAAGCCTTTCTTTTTAAGATACTGTTGGCCTTTGTTTTTTTAATGATTGGCTATATGGCAGGAGATAGTTTCCTATTTTATTTTATGGAACCCTTGTACGGTATAGGCTTGTCTTTCTTACTGTTAAGAGGGCTTCCTAAAAAACTTCTCTTCTTTTATGGTCTCTTTCCAATGATATTGGTGAATCTCTTTTATAGAGGGGTCTCCTATTTTGTGCTTCCATTTTGGGGACAAGAAATTGTAGATAAAGGTAGCAATCCTATCTTTTTATTGATGACGATATTCGTTTGCTTCATAGTTTTAGTCTTTTTGAAATGGTTGGACTATGATTTCACTAACTTGAGAAAGGAGATTCTCGATAAAGGTTTTCAAAAGTCCCTGACCACGATTAACTGGATAATGGGGGCTTATTATCTAGTGATGCAAAGTCTGTCTTTCTTTGAATATGAACAAGGTATTCAATCAACGACTGTTCGCCATCTGATTCTAGTGTTTTACTTGCTCTTTTTTATGGGGATTATCAAGAAACTGGATACCTATTTGAAGGACAAACTCCATGAGAGATTGGACCAAGAGCAGGCCTTGCGCTACAGAGATATGGAGCGATATAGTCGGCATATAGAGGAACTTTACAAGGAAGTCCGGAGCTTTCGCCATGACTACACTAACCTCTTGACCAGTTTACGTCTAGGCATTGAAGAGGAGGACATGGAGCAGATAAAAAGAGGTCTACGACTCCGTCTTAAAGGATTCTAGTGAAAAATTGCAGGACAATAAATATGATCTTGGACGATTGGTGAATATTCGTGATAAAGCCCTCAAAAGTCTCCTAGCAGGGAAATTTCTAAAAGCTAGAGATAAGAAGATTGTCTTTAATGTCGAAGTTCCTGAGGAGATTCAGGTCGAGGGGATGAGTCTACTTGATTTTCTAACCATTGTGTCTATCATTTGTGACAATGCTATTGAAGCTAGTGTAGAGGCCAGTGAACCTCATGTTTCAATCGCCTTTTTAAAAAATGGGGCACAGGAGACCTTTATCATTGAAAACTCCATCAAAGAAGAGGGCATCGATATTTCTGAAATCTTCTCCTTTGGAGCCAGTTCTAAAGGGGAGGAGAGAGGAGTTGGTCTCTATACCGTCATGAAGATTGTGGAAAGCCATCCTAATACCAGTCTAAATACCACCTGTCAAGATCAAGTCTTTCGTCAGGTTTTAACAGTTCACTCGATGTCAGTTGATGATTAGAAGATTTGTGGAAAGAAGTGCTGCCTGTAGTCATCAATTAAAATACTATAGTATGGAAGGTATCCTATATGAATAAGAAATCCTTTTTTATCATCTGTTCTACGTTGATTATAGCATCGAATCTTCTCATGATTTCCGTGGTGAACAAGGGAGAAGAAACAGGGAGCAATCTGTTTGTGATTGTTATAGCCTGTGTTATGTTACCATCATTCTTATATGCGGTTGAGAAACGAATGGCTTCTTTAATTCGGACAGGGTCAGTAGCTTTACTCTTATTGACAGTATTGTCCTTAGTCCGTCTTGTCAACAGAATAGAGAGGACGCCTGAAATTCTCAACATTATCATTACCCTCCTGGTTTTGGCAAGTGGAACAGCCTGTATTCTTGTTGCGATCATGAGGATATATGAGAACAGACGGAAGTAAGGGTGAATCGTTTTAGATTATTGTTAAATTCCCATAGGGCAAGTATGTTTTCATGCTTGCTTTTTTAAATTTTTTACAATTAAAGATGTTTTGATGACCATTTGTGATTTGGATGGAAAATTTTAAAAAATAGTAGTATACTAACCTTATTAAGGTTGTAATAGGACGAAAGTAAAAAGAGGTATTCCTCGTGAATGCAAAAACAATTTTACAATTGGCTATTATGGTTGCTTAAAGGCTTGAGCCTGTAAGTAGAGGAACTGTACTTGGAGGTAATTATGGATTTCAAAAAGTTTTTCTTATTGCTTTTTGTTGTTAGTATGTTTGTTTCTTTTATTACTTCTTTAATTAGGAAAAAAATTTTTTTAAAAATCTCCAAAGAAGAATAAAGATAGATCTAATTAGATAAAGAGATTTTTTTATCGCTAGTTTAATCTACAGGGGAGTTTCTTTAATATTGTTTCGCCTGTCAAAATGATATGTGATAGCAGGAAAAAAATCTAAAAAAATTAAGTTGGTATCAATATGGTGTAAAAGGGCAAGTATGTTTTTTTCATGCTTGCTTTTTTTAATTTTTTTACAATTCAAGATGTTTTGATGACCATTTATGATTTGAGTGTTCCAAGGATAAAATGAGTGCTATACTAGCAGTGTAAAGGTTGTAGCTAAACTAAGATAAAGCATACATTTAGGAGGAAATTTTATGAAGAAAAAAATACTGATTATTTTCGTTCTATATCTGATCATGTCTATCCTTCTTTATCCGCTTAGGGAGAGTATTTGGTATCATCTATTTTATACCATAGCCTATATGATTGCGGTTGTGATCTATTTTACTTTAACTAAAAAGAAAGGAGCAAAGAAATGAAAGCTTTTCTTGCTAAAAAACGGAACATCTTCCTTACGAGATTGTTCCTAGGTCAGTTGCCTTTACTTGTCTCTACTTATCTATTTCTATCTCGTCAGTTTTTAAATTTTTCCTTGGTTTTCCAATTTCTTTTAGTGGTTATTAACTTGGCTTCTATTTTGGTCACTGTTTATCTCACTAGAGAAATGAGGATAAGAAAGTTTGAAGATGATGATTTGGTTAGTCCTAGAACCAATCAACTCATGTTCATCGGCTTGACAGGTTTTATGTCTATTATTTGTTTGTATAGAGGTGTCACAGCAGGAGAATCATACCAACAACTAATTGCCTATATTGGCGCTATTCTCTGCTTGATTATTATGCTTCTACTCATTTGGGGCTTGAAGTATTATAAAAAGTAGGGAAGAACTTGCGGCTAGTCTATAGTCTGATAAGAGGAGGTCATCATGTATAAACACTTATTTTTCCTAGATTCCAAAACTTTAGACCGGTTGACGCCCTATATTCTGGTCTTGGCTTCTGACACCATTGCCTTTAATGTTTTTGTGCTAACCTTTGTATCTGCGGTGGTCTTTAATTCCCTAAATTCCATGCTAGCTTTAATGGCTATCTTCTTAGGGGCTGGCTATGTGGTCGGATTTTGGTTACTCAAATGGTTTGTTTTGGAAAGACTAGATCTAAAGAATGACGTGTAGGAAGTCTGTTTGGTGAGGAGGATAGCTTTATGGCCATTTTCAATAAGTGTCATGCCTTGTTTTTGGGATTTTTAGTATTTGCAATCATTGGTACAGCGGGATATTCCGTCAATCAAGGGGATTATTTTCAACACCAGTACACATTCATTATTATAAAGAGTTTCTTGCTTTTCCTTAGTTTTGGCTATGCGAAATGGTTTGACATGATTTCTTTTGGGATGTTAAGCAGGAAACAACTCTTGCTGTTCATTGGAATTTTTCTTCTCACTGTGCTTGTAAGTATTAGCTATCATGCTTTTTTCTCAGTTGTTTCTGGTGCTTCGGATCAACACCTTGAGGAAGCTAGTAAAGGACTTTCGCTTTCTTTTATTGTTAGTGCTACAGTTTTGGCACCTATACAGGAGGAATTCATGTTTAGAGGGCTTCTTCAAGGTGCAGTTTTTGATAATTCTTGGCTGGGGCTTGTACTGACTTCCTCTCTCTTTTCTTTCATGCATGAACCTTATGATATTCCTTCGTTTTGCTATTATCTTTTCGGGGGCTTGTTGCTGGGCTTTGCTTATAAAAAGAGCCAGAATTTGTGGGTTTCTACTCTAGTCCATATGTTTTACAACAGTTTACCACTCTTAACTTATATTTAATGAAAATCAAAGAACAAACTAGGAAACTAGCCGCAGGTTGCTCAAAACAGTGTTTTGAGGTTGTAGATGAAACTGACGAAGTCAGTCACATATATAATCCAAGGCGACGTTGACGTGGTTCGAAGAGTATAAAATGGTTTGTTTTGGAAAGACTAGAGCTCAAGGATGACTTGTAGGGAAGTCTGTTTGTTGAGGAGGATAATTTGATGGAGTTGTTTGATAAATTTCATGCCTTGTGTTTTGGATTTTTAATACTACTAATCGTCATTACAGTGCCTTATACGATTAACCATGGGGATTTTTTTCAAAATGAATCTGCATTGATTATTGTAAGTCTTCTTGTAACTTTGGTGAGTGTTACTTATGCTAGACAGTTTGAAATGATTTCTTTTGGGATGTTAAGCAAGAAACAACTTTTGCTTTTCATTGCAATCTTTCTTCTAAGTCTGCTTGAGACGCTAGTTTATATTCATTTCTTCGCTGTTTCTTCTGGAGCGGGAGTTCAACACTTGGCGGAAGTCAGTAGAGGAATTTCTCTGTCTTTGATTTTGACTTCCTCAGTTTTTGGTCCCATCCAGGAGGAACTCATTTTCAGAGGACTTCTTCAAGGTGCCGTTTTTGACAATTCTTGGTTAGGGCTTGTGCTAACTTCCTCTCTCTTTTCTTTTATGCATGGGCCTTCTAATGTCCCTTCGTTTATTTTTTATCTACTTGGGGGCTTGTTACTGGGCTTTGCTTATAAAAAGAGCCAAAACCTATGGGTTTCTACTCTAGTTCACATGTTTTACAATGCTTGGCCACTCTTATATTATTTATAAAAATCATGAAAAGGTAAGTAGGAGATTGTGCTTGCCTTTTTCGTTCTATAATGATAACCCAAACCACACCAGAGGCTTTTCTTTGAGAATCGGGTCTGGAGCGGTTGACGAATAGGCCAAAAACTAGTAGAATAGTAAGGAAACTTTATACGGAGGAAAGAAATGGATTTGGGTGATAATGAGCTAACACTGACTCCCATACCTGGGAAAGTGGCAAAGCTTATATGGGTAGCTATCCTGATGGGAAGCGTATCTTTGTAAAAATGAACACCTCTCCAATCCTACCTGGTCTAGCTAGAGAACAAATTGCTCCACAATTATTATGGAGTCGCCGTTTGGCAGATGGGCGTGATATGTGTGCTCAAGAATGGTTGACAGGCAAGATATTGACCCCCTATGATATGAATCGTAAACAAATCGTCAATATTTTAACCCGTCTTCATCGCTCACGTCCGTTGATGACACAGTTGAGTCGTTTGGGATATGCCATGGAAACACCTGTAGATTTACTACAGTCTTGGCAGGAAACGGCTCCAGATGCTTTGCGTAAAAATCATTTTATCAGTGAAGTGATGGCTGATTTACGTCAGACTATTCCAGGATTTAGAGAGGACCATGCGACCATTGTCCATGGAGATGTACGACATAGTAATTGGATTGAGACAGATAGTGGCTTGATTTATTTGGTAGATTGGGATTCGGTTCGCTTGACCGATCGCATGTTTGATGTGGCCCATATGCTCTGCCATTATATTCCAGAACATCAGTGGAAGGAATGGTTGACCTACTACGGTTACAAGTACAATCAAACAGTATTAAATAAATTGTATTGGTACGGTCAATTGTCTTATTTGAGCCAGATTTCCAAGTATTATATGAACCAAGATTTAGAAAATGTCAATCGGGAGATCCATGGCTTGCGTCACTTCCGAGACAAGTATGGAAAGAGAAGATGAGAGTTAGAAATCGTAAAGGGGCGACAGAATTACTAGAGGCAAATCCCCAGTATGTGGTCCTCAATCCCTTGGAAGCCAAGGGAAAATGGCGGGACTTGTTTGGCAATGACAAGCCCATTCATGTGGAAGTTGGAAGTGGAAAGGGTGCCTTTGTTTCAGGTATGGCCAAGCAAAACCCTGACATCAACTATATCGGGATTGATATTCAAAAGTCTGTTTTGAGCTACGCTTTGGACAAGGTGCTTGAAGTTGGAGTGCCTAACATCAAGCTCTTGTGGGTAGATGGTTCTGACTTGACTGACTACTTTGAAGATGGTGAGATTGATCGCTTGTATCTGAACTTTTCAGATCCTTGGCCTAAAAAACGCCATGAAAAGCGTCGTTTGACCTACAAAACCTTCTTGGATACCTTCAAGCGTATCTTGCCTGAAAATGGAGAAATTCATTTCAAGACGGACAACCGTGGCTTGTTTGAGTACAGCCTAGTGAGTTTTTCTCAGTATGGCATGAAGCTCAATGGTGTCTGGCTTGATTTACATGCCAGTGATTTTGAAGGCAATGTCATGACAGAATACGAGCAAAAATTCTCCAACAAGGGGCAAGTTATCTATCGAGTTGAGGCAGAATTTTAAGAAATAGCCTAAAATCAGGCTGTATAAGTGCTTTTGCTTTACATAAGTTGGCAAACGTGTTATACTTATAGTAAGAATATGAGAAAGAGAGGCGGGGAAATATCTTCGCCTCTTGCTTATGAGGAGGTGGACGCAATCGCAACAATCGTAGAATTAGTCAGAGAAGTTGTAGAACCTGTCATACAAGCGCCTTTCGAACTCGTGGATATCGAGTATGGAAAGATTGGCAGTGACATGATTCTCAGTATTTGTAGATAAACCTGAAGGAATTACCTTGAACGACACAGCAGACTTGACAGAAATTATCAGTCCTGTCCTAGACACCATCAAGCCAGATCCCTTCCCAGAACAATATTTCCTAGAAATCACCAGTCCGGGCTTGGAACGTCCTTTGAAAACCAAGGATGCCGTCGCTGGAGCGGTTGGGAAATACATCCATGTCGGGCTCTACCAAGCCATCGATAAGCAAAAGGTCTTTGAAGGAACCTTGTTGGCCTTCGAAGAGGACGAGTTGACTATGGAATATATGGACAAGACGCGTAAGAAAACCGTCCAAATTCCATACAGTTTAGTATCAAAAGCACGTTTAGCAGTTAAATTATAGAAAAAGAAAGGATAGCTTTTGAGGATTCAAAAGTGAAGAAAACATGAGTAAAGAAATGCTAGAGGCCTTCCGCATTTTGGAAGAAGACAAGGGAATCAAAAAAGAAGATATCATCGACGCAGTAGTAGAGTCGCTTCGTTCCGCTTATCGCAGACGCTATGGTCAGTCGGACAGTGTAGCTATTGACTTTAACGAGAAAACAGGTGACTTTACAGTCTATACTGTCCGTGAAGTGGTTGATGAAGTATTTGATAGCCGTTTGGAAATCAGCTTAAAAGATGCTCTTGCCATTAATTCAGCCTATGAGCTTGGGGATAAAATCAAGTTTGAAGAAGCACCTGCTGAGTTTGGTCGTGTAGCAGCCCAATCTGCCAAACAAACCATCATGGAAAAAATGCGCAAGCAAACACGTGCCATTACCTATAACACTTACAAAGAGCATGAACAAGAAATCATGTCTGGTACAGTAGAACGCTTTGACAACCGCTTCATCTATGTCAACCTTGGCAGCATTGAAGCCCAATTGTCAAAACAAGACAAAATCCCTGGAGAAGTTTTTGCTTCTCATGATCGTATCGAAGTATATGTTTATAAAGTTGAAGACAACCCTCGTGGTGTCAACGTCTTTGTTAGCCGTAGCCATCCAGAAATGATCAAACGTTTGATGGAGCAAGAAATTCCAGAAGTTTATGATGGAACTGTTGAAATTATGAGCGTGGCTCGTGAAGCTGGTGACCGTACGAAGGTTGCCGTTCGCAGTCATAATCCAAATGTGGACGCTATCGGTACAATCGTTGGACGTGGTGGTGCTAATATCAAGAAGATTACCAGCAAATTCCACCCAGCTCGCTACGATGCTAAGAGCGACCGTATGGTACCAATCGAAGAAAATATCGACGTTATCGAATGGGTAGCTGATCCAGCTGAATTTATCTACAATGCTATCGCTCCTGCTGAAGTTGACCAAGTTATATTTGATGAAAACGACAGCAAACGTGCCTTGGTGGTTGTACCAGATAACAAGCTTTCTCTTGCCATTGGTCGTCGTGGACAAAACGTGCGCTTGGCAGCTCACTTGACTGGTTACCGTATTGATATCAAGTCTGCTAGCGAATTTGAAGCCATGGAAGAAGCTGGTTCGGTAGATTTGGAAGCAGAAAACGATACTGTAGAAGAATAAAAGCTGCTAGAGGAGGGAAAGATGAAAACAAGAAAAATCCCTTTGCGCAAGTCTGTCGTGTCTAACGAAGTGATTGATAAGCGTGATTTGCTCCGCATTGTCAAACAAGGAAGGACAAGTCTTTATAGATCCGACAGGCAAGGCCAATGGCCGCGGCGCTTATATCAAGCTAGACAATGCAGAAGCCTTAGAGGCGAAAAAGAAGAAGGTCTTTAACCGCAGCTTTAGCATGGAAGTGGATGAAAGCTTTTATGACGAGTTGATCGCTTATGTGGATCACAAAGTGAAAAGAAGAGAGTTAGGACTTGAATAAGCAAAATATAAGCAATCTCTTGGGACTGGCTCAGAGAGCAGGGCGGATTATATCGGGTGAAGAATTGGTGGTCAAGGCCATTCAAGACGGAAAGGCCAAGTTGGTCTTTCTAGCCCATGATGCTGGACCCAATCTAACCAAGAAGATTCAAGATAAAAGTCATTATTATCAAGTAGAAATTGTAACCGTGTTTTCAACACTGGAATTAAGCATAGCAGTCGGGAAATCGAGAAAGGTTTTGGCTGTGACAGATGCTGGATTTACAAAGAAAATGAGGTCTCTTATGGAATAGAAGAGGAGGACATGATTTGTCTAAGAAAAGATTGTACGAAATCGCAAAAGAGCTTGGAAAAGAAAGTAAAGAAGTTGTAGCGCGTGCAAAAGAGTTGGGCTTGGATGTGAAAAGCCACTCATCAAGTGTGGAAGAAGCTGTCGCTGCAAAAATCGCTGCCAGCTTTAAGCCTGCAGCTGCTCCGAAAGTAGAAGCAAAACCTGCTGCACCAAAAGCAAGTGCAGAAAAGAAAGCCGAAAAATCTGAGCCAGCTAAACCAGCTGTAGCCAAGGAAGAGGCAAAACCTGCTGAGCTAATCGCTCCTAAAACAGAAAAAGTAGCAGCTAAACCGCAAAGTCGTAATTTCAAGGCTGAGCGTGAAGCTCGTGCCAAAGAACAGGCAGAACGACGCAAGCAAAATAAGGGCAATAACCGTGACCAACAAAAGGGAAATCATCAAAAGAATGATAACCGTAATGGTGGAAAACAAGGTCAAGGCAACCGCGACAATCGTCGTTTTAATGACCAAGCTAAGAAACAGCAAGGTCAGCAAAATCGTGGCAATGAGCGCCGTCAACAAGAGGATAAACGTCCAAATCAAGTAGCTCCACGTATTGACTTTAAAGCCCGTGCAGCAGCCCTAAAAGCAGAACAAAATGCAGAGTACGCACGTTCAAGTGAGGAACGCTTCAAGCAGTATCAGGCTGCTAAAGAAGCCTTAGCTCAAGCTAACAAACGCAAGGAACCAGAGGAAATCTTTGAAGAAGCAGCTAAGTTAGCTGAGCAAGCGCAACAAGCACAGCAAGTTCAAGCAGTGGTTGAAGTCGTCCCTGAGAAAAAAGAACCTGCAGTGGATACACGTCGTAAAAAACAAGCTCGACCAGACAAAAATCGTGACGATTATGATCACGAAGAAGATGGTCCTAGAAAACAACAAAAGAATCGAAGTAGTCAAAATCAAGTGAGAAATCAAAAGAATAGTAACTGGAATAACAACAAAAAGAATAAAAAAGGCAATAACAAGAACAACCGTAATCAGGCTCCAAAACCTGTTACAGAGCGTAAATTCCATGAATTGCCAACAGAATTTGAATATACAGATGGTATGACCGTTGCGGAAATCGCAAAACGTATCAAACGTGAACCAGCTGAAATCGTTAAGAAACTTTTCATGATGGGTGTCATGGCCACACAAAACCAATCCTTGGATGGGGAAACAATTGAACTCCTCATGGTGGATTATGGTATCGAAGCCAAACAAAAAGTTGAAGTGGATAATGCCGATATCGAACGTTTCTTTGTTGAAGATGGTTATCTCAATGAAGATGAATTGGTTGAGCGTCCACCAGTTGTAACTATCATGGGACACGTTGACCACGGTAAAACAACACTCCTAGATACCCTTCGTAACTCTCGTGTTGCGACAGGTGAAGCAGGTGGGATCACTCAGCATATCGGTGCCTACCAAATCGTGGAAAATGGCAAGAAGATTACCTTCCTTGATACACCAGGACACGCGGCCTTTACATCTATGCGTGCGCGTGGTGCTTCTGTTACCGATATTACTATCTTGGTCGTAGCGGCAGATGACGGGGTTATGCCTCAGACTATCGAAGCCATTAACCACTCAAAAGCGGCCAACGTTCCAATCATCGTAGCCATTAACAAGATTGATAAACCAGGTGCCAACCCAGAACGCGTTATCGGTGAATTGGCAGAGCATGGAGTTATGTCAACTGCTTGGGGTGGAGATTCTGAATTTGTTGAAATCTCAGCTAAATTCAATCAAACATCGAAGAATTGTTGGAAACAGTCCTTCTTGTGGCTGAAATCCAAGAACTCAAGGCAGACCCAACAGTGCGTGCTATTGGTACAGTTATCGAAGCGCGCTTGGATAAAGGAAAAGGTGCGGTCGCAACCCTTCTTGTTCAACAAGGTACCTTGAATGTCCAAGACCCAATCGTTGTCGGAAATACCTTCGGTCGTGTCCGTGCTATGACCAACGACCTTGGTCGTCGTGTTAAGGTTGCAGGTCCATCAACACCAGTGTCAATCACAGGTTTGAACGAAGCGCCAATGGCGGGTGACCACTTTGCTGTTTACGAGGATGAAAAATCTGCGCGTGCAGCAGGTGAAGAGCGTGCCAAACGTGCCCTTATGAAACAACGTCAAGCTACTCAACGTGTTAGCCTTGAAAATCTCTTTGATACGCTTAAAGCTGGTGAACTCAAATCAGTTAACGTTATCATCAAGGCCGATGTACAAGGTTCTGTTGAAGCCCTTTCTGCCTCACTTCAGAAGATTGATGTGGAAGGTGTTAAAGTTACCATCGTCCACTCAGCGGTCGGTGCTATCAACGAATCAGACGTGACTCTTGCCGAAGCTTCAAATGCCTTTATCGTTGGTTTCAACGTACGCCCTACACCACAAGCTCGTCAACAAGCAGAAGCTGACGATGTGGAAATCCGTCTCCACAGCATTATCTACAAGGTTATCGAAGAGATGGAAGAAGCCATGAAAGGGATGCTTGATCCAGAATTTGAAGAAAAAGTTATCGGTGAAGCAGTTATTCGTGAAACCTTCAAGGTGTCTAAAGTGGGAACTATCGGTGGATTCATGGTTATCAACGGTAAGGTTACCCGTGACTCTAAAGTCCGTGTTATCCGTGACGGTGTCGTTATCTATGACGGTGAACTTGCAAGCTTGAAACACTACAAAGACGACGTCAAAGAAGTTACAAACGGTCGTGAAGGTGGATTGATGATCGATGGCTACAATGATATCAAGATGGATGATGTGATTGAGGCCTATGTCATGGAAGAAATCAAACGATAAGATTTTTTGCTCCTTTCTTAGGTGGTGAGGGACGCAAGCAAACCGATGGTTTCATTGCTTATTTTTGAGCCTAGGGTCTCAAAAATCCCCTGTGATGGGATTGATAAATCAGTTCCATCACTTTCACCACGGCGAAAGAAGTAGATGAGTTCAAATTGAACTTCGTTTCAATTTGAACTGAAAATCAATAAGTTTAAAAATAGCTAGGTCTGCTGGCCTAGCTTTTGGTTCCAAAGTAGAGAAAGGAATATCATGGCAAATCATTTCCGTACGGATCGTGTGGGCATGGAAATCAAGCGTGAAGTCAATGAGATTTTGCAAAAGAAAGTCCGTGATCCGCGTGTCCAAGGTGTGACCATCACAGATGTTCAGATGCTGGGTGACTTGTCTGTAGCCAAGGTTTACTACACCATTTTGAGTAACCTTGCTTCGGATAATCAAAAAGCCCAAATCGGGCTTGAAAAAGCAACTGGTACCATCAAACGTGAACTTGGTCGCAATTTGAAATTGTACAAAATCCCAGATTTGACCTTCGTCAAAGATGAGTCCATCGAGTATGGAAACAAGATTGACGAAATGCTACGCAATCTGGATAAAAACTAAGAAGGAGGGGTACCCTCCTTTTTTGGTGTTTGAACTCTTCTAGCTATTAATAGCTGTATTTGCAAAAAACAGTTTAAAAAATTTGTAAATACCTCATAGTATGATATGATAAAGTTTAATACGAATGATAAATGGAGATAGAGATGGGCAAACAAGAGTTAGCGATGCAAGTGCTACAACAAGTGGTGAAATTACCCATGGTCAAAGTTGATCGAGAAAAATTTTTAGTTGACAAATTTTCTAAAGAGTTAGATCGAAAGGATATTGCTACATTATTGGAAAAAGGTCCGACCTCTTTGTTAACAAAGGATAGCTTGGATCGAGTTGCTAAGACCTGTATTAAGGACAATGTTCTACGAGCAAGCGGGACTTCGATTTTGGCAGGTTTACCTGGTGGTATTGCCATGGCAATCACTATTCCAACAGATGTAGTTCAGTTTTATGCTTTTTCATTAAAGTTGGCCCAAGAACTAGGCTATATTTATGGATTTGATGATCTTTGGGAATCCCGTGATGAATTGAGCGAGGATGCTCAAAATACACTCTTGCTTTATCTCGGTGTCATGCTAGGGGTAAATGGAGCAGGAGCTTTGCTTCGCTCTGGAGGTGTGACAGTTGCCAAGCATGTGATGAAGACGATTCCGCAGAAGGCTTTGACAAAGACACTTTGGTATCCTATTCTGGAGAAAGTTTTGAGAATTTTTGGAGTCAGCTTGACAAAGGGAGGCTTGGCTAAGGGAATGGGAAAAGTGATTCCTATTTTAGGGGGTGTCCTTTCTGGTGGCTTAACCTTTGCGACCATGAAGCCGATGGGGGAAAGACTGCAAAAGGAATTATCCAAATTAGTTAATTATAATGAAGGGCAGTATCAAATAGATATTGATACTATCCGAAAAGAAGCTGAAATCATCGAAGGTGAGTAATATGGGACTTATAAAAACTCTAGCTAAAACTTACGGGAATTACTTTTTGACCGTGCAAGGTGTAAAAGTAATGAAAACGATAAAGAAAGATGACAATGTCGTTGTCGGTCTGGGGAAACTTTTTATTGCAGACAAGTTAATGGATACGGCTAGGTGGCTCATCAAGCCAGAGGAGAGAGAATGAAATTTTTCTGGGGACTTCTTGCCATTATTTTTATCAAACCGATTATTAGAATTATGAAATTCCTGTGGATGATTATCTCTTTTGCATTCCAATTGCTGTTTTACAAGCTATTATTTAAGATATTGGATTGGCTCTTTAAACTTATTTAGATGGTAATCCAAGTCGTGGAGAACTAGCAAGTCTTGTACTGCTAGTTTTTTAATCTCATTCCTTATGGTATAATAAAATAAATAATCTCATTTATAAACGATAATGGAGGTCGTCATGGACAATATCATCGATGTGTCAATTCCTGTTGCAGAAGTGGTGGACAAGCATCCAGAAGTCTTGGAAATTTTAGTCGAGCTGGGTTTTAAACCCCTTGCTAATCCCTTGATGCGTAATACTATCGGTCGCAAAGTATCGCTCAAACAGGGTTCTAAGCTGGAAGGAACTCCTATGGACAAGATTGTCCGCACACTGGAAGCGAATGGCTACGAAGTGATTGGATTAGACTAATGGCAGATGAACGGATTCATGTCCTACGGGATATTTGTTAGAATTGCATAATGGCGCCTCTCCTGAGTCGGTTCAGGAGCGCTTTGATGCGACCTTTACAGGTGTTTCAGCCATCGAGATTTCCCTCATGGAGCACGAGCTGATGAACTCAGACTCAGGTGTTACCTTTGAAGATGTCATGGAACTCTGTGATGTTCATGCCAATCTTTTTAAAAATGCTGTTAAGGATGTCGAAGTTGCAGATACCGAGCACCCAGGTCACCCAGTTCGGATTTTCAAAGAAGAAAATCTAGCCCTCCGTGCGTCCTTGATTCGCATTCGGAGATTGTTAGGTACCTATGAGTCTATGGAAGATGAAGAAATGCTTGCGGAGATGCGTAAGGGCTTGGTGCGTCAGATGGGACTTGTAGGTCAATTTGATATTCATTACCAACGTAAAGAAGAACTCTTCTTTCCTATCATGGAGCGCTATGGACACGATTCACCTCCAAAGTTATGTGGGGAGTGGATGACCAGATTAGGGAACTCTTTCAAACAGCTTTAGCGACAGCCAAGTCACTACCAGAAGTGTTGATTAGCACTGTAAAGGAAACTTTTGAAGCCTTTGCGACAGAGTTTGAAAGTATGATTTTCAAGGAAGAGTCTATCCTTCTCATGATTCTCCTTGAGTCTTTCACTCAGGATGACTGGCTTCAGATTGCGGAGGAGAGCGATGCTTACGGCTATGCTATTATCCGTCCGTCTGAGAAATGGGTTCCAGAACGCCAGAGTTTCGTTGAGGAAAAGAGTGAAGAGGAGCCTGTACAGCTAGATACGGCAGAGGGTCAAGTTCAGCAAGTTATCGATACGCCAGAAGGGCAGTTTACCATTACCTTTAGCCCTAAGGAAAAGAAAGCAGTGCTGGACCGCCATAGTCAACAGGCTTTTGGGAATGGCTATCTTTCAGTTGAGCAGGCCAATCTCATCCTCAATCATCTCCCTATGGAGATTACCTTTGTCAATAAAGATGATATTTTCCAGTATTACAATGACAATACGCCAGCTGATGAGATGATTTTCAAACGGACACCGTCCCAAGTTGGGCGCAATGTTGAACTCTGTCATCCACCTAAGTACTTGGACAAGGTCAAGACCATCCTGAAGGGGCTTCGTGAGGGGACCAAGGATAAGTATGAAATGTGGTTCAAATCTGAGTCACGAGGCAAGTTTGTCCACATCACCTATGCCGCAGTACACGATGAAAACGGAAAATTTCAGGGAGTGCTGGAGTATGTTCAGGATATTCAGCCCTACCGTGAGATTGATACGGACTATTTCCGTGGATTAGAATAAGGAGAAAAAATGAGTTACGAACAAGAATTTATGAAGGAATTTGAAGCTTGGGTCAATACCCAGATTATGATTAACGACATGGCGCACAAGGAAAGCCAAAAAGTCTACGAAGAGGACCAAGACGAGCGTGCCAAAGATGCTATGATTCGCTACGAAAGTCGTTTGGATGCTTATCAGTTCTTGCTTGGTAAGTTTGAAAACTTCAAAGCAGGCAAGGGATTCCATGATTTACCAGAGGGATTGTTTGGTGAGCGGAATTATTAAATGAGATAGATTCTTGATTTTTACTAAAATCTTGATAGAATATTTATATTAAATCCTTGTCAGAGCAGGGGTTTTTTATTGAAAGGATTTTATCATGTCAAAGAAACTCAATCGTAAAAAACAATTACGAAATAGCCTCCGTCGTGCAGGTGCTTTTTCAAGTACTGTGACTAAGGTTGTAGAAGAGACAAAGAAAGTCGTAAAACGTGCTGAGCAGTCAGCAAGCCAAGCTGGTAAGGCTGTTTCTAAAAAAGTTGAACAAGCAGTAGAAGCTACCAAAGAGCAAGCTCAAAAAGTAGCCAATTCTGTAGAAGATTTTGCAGCAAACTTGGGTGGACTTCCACTTGATCGTGCCAAGACTTTCTATGATGAAGGAATCAAGTCTGCGTCAGATTTCAAAAACTGGACTGAAAAAGAACTCCTTGCCTTGAAAGGAATCGGACCAGCTACCATCAAGAAATTAAAGGAAAATGGTATCAAGTTCAAGTAATCTTTCTTGTCCCTTGCATTTCCGTGAAAAACTTGCTACAATAGAGCCATTAGAGGTGTTTTGAATCCCACATTTTACAGAAAGTGGCGGAGCTGAGAAGTCCACAAATGTGTCAAAACTGGTTGCTGATGAGATGATAAATTGAAATAAATAAAGCTGCGGGCAACTGCCCGAAATTGGGTGGTACCGCGGATAAACACATTCGTCCCTGTCATGTAGATGGCAGGGGCGATTTTTTTGTAGAAAGCGAGGAAGAAGAATGTCAAGAACTGAATTACCAGAACGCTTAGAAACCGAACGGCTCGTCTTGCGAGTTCGTACAGTGACTGACGCCGAAGATATTCATGCCTACGCTAGTCTCCCAGAGGTCGCCTATCCAGCAGGCTTTCCTCCAGTCAAGACCTTGGAAGATGAGGTTTACTATCTAGAGCATATCCTTCCCGAACGCAATCAAAAGGAAAATCTCCCAGCTGGCTACGGAATTGTCGTCAAAGGAACCGATAAAGTCATCGGCTCTGTTGATTTCAACCATCGCCACGAAGACGATGTCTTAGAAATTGGCTATACCTTGCACCCAGACTATTGGGGCCAAGGTTATGTACTAGATGCAGCGCGAGCCTTGATTGACTTAGGATTTAAAAATTTGGATCTTCACAAGATTGAATTGACTTGCTTTGGTTACAATGTCCAAAGTCAACGAGTCGCAGAAAAACTTGGATTTACTCTCGAAGCTCGTATCCGAGACCGTAAAGATGTTCAAGGAAACCGCTGTGATGATTTGAGATATGGCTTGTTGAGGAGTGAGTGGGGGGTGATTTGATGCATCTTTTCATAATTGGTGCTCCGGCTTCTGGGAAAATGACGATTGGTCAAGAGTTATCTCGACTGACAGATGCTACCCTCTTTTATAACCATCAAGCCATCGATTTTGCATTAGAAATCTATCAGGACTTTACAGAGGAAATGTGGGAATTTGTTCGTGGAATCACCTTTTCTTTCCTTGGAGCAAGTGCAAGAAATCAGCGATCAGTAATTTTAACTGACGTAATTGATTTTTCAAATCAGTACCAGCTGATGTATTTAAAGCAAATTCAGGATTTATTGGATAACTTTCATCAAGAGATTCTGTTTGTTGAGTTGGAAACAAGTATTGAAGAGCGTTTACGTCGAAATCGAACAGGGAACCGGTTGAAGCACAAGCCCTTGAAACGGCATATTGAGATATCTGAAAGAGAAATTTTAGAGACTACTGAAACACTTCAGTTAAATTCCCAACGTCAACCTAATGAGTTGCACCACTACTTTAAAATAAATAATACGAATTTGTCTGCAGAAGAAGCTGCTAAGCAAATTCAAATAAAATGAACAAAATAGAGAAAGGACACACACATGTCTAAAGAACTTTCACCTAAATACAATCCAGCCGAGGTTGAGGCTGGTCGTTACCAAAAATGGCTTGACGCCGATGTTTTCAAGCCTTCAGGAGATCAAAAGGCTAAGCCTTATTCAATCGTTATTCCACCACCAAACGTAACTGGTAAGCTTCACCTTGGTCACGCTTGGGATACGACTTTGCAAGATATTATCATCCGTCAAAAACGCATGCAAGGTTTCGACACGCTTTGGCTTCCAGGGATGGACCACGCTGGGATTGCGACTCAGGCTAAGGTAGAGGAGCGCTTGCGTGGTGAGGGTATTACGCGTTATGACCTTGGTCGTGAAAAATTCCTTGACAAGGTCTGGGAATGGAAAGACGAATATGCCACTACCATCAAGGAACAATGGGGCAAGATGGGGCTCTCTGTAGACTATTCTCGTGAGCGTTTCACTCTTGACGAAGGTTTGTCAAAAGCTGTTCGTAAGGTCTTTGTGGACCTTTACAAGAAAGGTTGGATCTACCGTGGTGAATTTATTATCAACTGGGACCCAGCAGCTCGCACTGCCCTTTCTGATATCGAAGTTATCCACAAGGATGTGGAAGGTGCCTTCTACCACATGAATTATATGCTAGAAGACGGCTCACGCGCCCTTGAAGTGGCAACAACTCGTCCTGAGACCATGTTTGGGGACGTTGCCGTTGCGGTCAATCCAGAAGATCCACGCTACAAGGACTTGATTGGAAAAAATGTCATCCTTCCAATCGCTAATAAACTCATCCCAATCGTTGCCGACGAACACGCAGACCCTGAGTTTGGTACAGGTGTTGTGAAAATCACCCCTGCCCACGATCCAAACGACTTCTTGGTTGGTCAACGTCACAACTTGCCACAAGTCAATGTTATGAACGATGACGGAACTATGAATGACTTGGCCTTTGAATTTGCAGGCATGGATCGTTTTGAAGCTCGTAAGGCAGTCGTTGCTAAGCTGGAAGAAATCGGTGCCCTCGTTAAAATCGAAAAACGTGTCCACAGTGTTGGTCACTCAGAACGTACTGGTGTAGTAGTTGAACCACGCTTGTCAACGCAATGGTTCGTCAAGATGGACCAATTGGCGAAATGCTATTGCCAACCAAGACACAGAGGACAAGGTAGAATTCTACCCACCTCGTTTCAACGATACCTTCCTCCAATGGATGGAAAATGTTCACGACTGGGTAATCTCTCGTCAGCTTTGGTGGGGTCACCAAATCCCAGCTTGGTACAATGCTGAGGGTGAAATGTATGTCGGCGAAGAAGCTCCAGAAGGTGACGGATGGACTCAGGACGAAGATGTCTTGGATACTTGGTTCAGTTCTGCTCTTTGGCCATTCTCAACTATGGGCTGGCCTGATGTCGACTCAGAAGACTTCAAACGTTACTTCCCAACTTCAACTTTGGTAACAGGTTACGATATCATCTTCTTCTGGGTGTCTCGTATGATCTTCCAATCATTGGAATTTACTGGTCGTCAGCCATTCCAAAACGTTCTAATCCACGGTCTCATTCGTGATGAGCAAGGACGCAAGATGTCTAAATCTCTAGGTAACGGGATTGACCCGATGGATGTCATCGAGAAATACGGTGCCGATGCCCTCCGTTGGTTCCTTTCAAACGGTTCTGCGCCAGGTCAAGACGTGCGCTTCTCTTATGAGAAAATGGATGCTTCATGGAACTTCATTAACAAGATCTGGAACATCTCTCGCTACATCCTCATGAACAATGAAGGCTTGACACTTGAGCAAGCAACGGCTAATGTGGAAAAAGTTGTTAACAAGGAAGCTGGAAACGTCACAGACCGCTGGATTCTCCACAACCTCAATGAGACAATTGGAAAAGCAACTGCCAACTTTGATAAATTTGAGTTTGGTGTAGCTGGACACATCCTCTACAACTTCATCTGGGATGAGTTTGCGGACTGGTATGTTGAATTGACTAAGGAAGTCCTTTATAGCGAAAATGACGAAGAGAAAGTCATCACACGTTCTGTTCTCCTTTACACTTTGGACAAGATCCTTCGTCTCCTTCACCCAATCATGCCATTCGTGACAGAGGAAATCTTTGGACAAATCTCAGAAGGCTCTATTGTTACAGCAGAATACCCAACTGTCAACCCAGCCTTTGAAGACCTTGCGGCTCACACTGGTGTCGAAAGCCTCAAAGACTTGATCCGTGCTGTTCGTAATGCGCGTGCGGAAGTGAATGTAGCACCAAGCAAGCCAATCACTATTCTTGTTAAGACAAGCGATAGCGACTTGGAAGCCTTCTTTAACAGCAATGTCAACTACATCAAACGCTTCACAAATCCAGAACACTTGGAAATTGCCTCAACCATCCCTGCACCTGAACTGGCTATGTCAAGCGTCATCACCGGAGCAGAAATCTACCTGCCGCTGGCAGACCTCCTCAATGTCGAAGAAGAATTGGCTCGTCTAGACAAGGAACTGGCTAAATGGCAAAAAGAACTGGATATGGTAGGCAAGAAGCTTTCTAACGAACGCTTCGTAGCCAATGCTAAACCAGAAGTCGTCCAAAAAGAACGCGACAAACAAGCCGACTACCAAGCTAAATACGATGCGACAGTCGCACGTATTGATGAGATGAAGAAGTTGGTGAAATAAACATAGAAAGATAAACTTAAATCATAATATTTAGGTTTATCTTTTCACCACTTTTGACAGCGCTTACTTTTTAATAAAAGGAGAAATATTTATGAGAATTGATAAAATTACTATCGAAGGATATAGACGCTTTAATAAGAGCGTAATAAATTTAAATCATGGAAATTTTGCTATTTTAGCAGGAGCAAACAATAGTGGAAAAACTTCGCTTATTCAGCTGTTAGACATTGTTTTTCAATAATAAATCAAGAAAGTCAGTGGGTTTTTAATGATTTTTTTCTATCTCATTAAAGTCTTTGTTGGATAAAAAAAGTTAAGGAATTAGATCTTTCCTCAGATTTTTAAGGACGAGAAGTTCATTGAATTTATAAATTATATTAATGAACATATAAAAAAATAAAACTTCAAATTGTATTGTCCTATGATGTGGAGGAATCCATAGGTCTATTTGCAAACTACCTAATGGATCTAGAAGATGATATGCGGAACTTTTACTTTGAATACAATTATAAACTCAATACAGAGGTAATAAAAGAAGAATTTATTAAACAAGATATCAAATCAGCTACAATACTTCAAGAAATCATAGAACAAAAATACAGAAAGTGTTTATTTTTTTATGTTGATAAGGATTTCAATAATAAGAAAAATTATTGAATATAAAGATTTTTAAAAAAACTATTCCATTTTTGAATATATATCTGCTGATAGAGAACTAGATGATGAAAAATCTTAAAAATAAAAAAAGATAACTACATCGATTATTTCATCATCTGATTCCACTGACCGTGATTCTATATGGGATAGTAAATTTGATGAATTAAAAAAATAAAAATAGCTAATGATTTAGCTGAATCAGAAATTGATTCTAGTATTCAAAAAAAGAAGCAGAACAAGTTTTTATCTGACTTAAAAGATAGTCTAGACAATGTATCAAAAAAATGAAATTGAAGCTTTGGAAGCGAAATTTCATTTTAACGAAAAAGAATTTATTGAACTTGATTAAGGATAGTTTATTAATCAATTATTCACATAGTACTGATGAATTTTTTTGTTTACTTTAACTGAAGAATCTCAAGGTCTTGGGGTTAGTAATCTAATTTATATGAGCCTCCAAATTGATAGATTTAGAAGAACAATTCAACCAACTACTGTTAATCTATTTGTTATCGAAGAACCTGAAGCACATATGCATATACAAATGCAGAAAGTACTAGTTAGTTATATTGAAACTATTTTTTTAGTAAACAAAAAAATCTACAAGGAATTATTACAACTCATTCAACTGAAATTGTAAAAAAATGTAGATGTAAATGATATAAAAAGTCATTCGTTCAGAAAATAATTTTTATGAATCGTATAATTGATTTGCATCAATTTATTGTTAATAATGGAGATAAAAAAATTTTATGAAACATTTTTTTAAATTGAATTTCGCAGATTTAATTTTTTTCAGATGCTGTTATCTTTTTATGAGGGTGATGCAGAGAGAATGTATTTTTGAAAGTTTGATTAATAGGAAACATTCAAAAATATATAAATTTAACTCGTCAATATATAAGTTATTGTCAATGTGGTGGAGCTCACGCACATAAATATTTTCCACTATTAAATGAATTGAGAATGACGGCCTGTGTCTTTACTGATATTGATTACGATAAAGAAAGGGAGGAATTAGAGGGAATAGATAGTGATAAATCTTCTAATGCGACTTTAAACTCAATATTATCTGGTGAGAATAAAAACGTTGGCAGTATATATCAACAACAAAGAGAAAATAGAAGGAAAAATATAGAAGTTTTCACTCAAACATGTCATGATGGTTATTCCAGAACTTTAGAAGAAGCAATTTTATATAAACTACTTTTTCCTATCCCTCCTTATTCTGAAGTAAATCGAAGAAAGTACCGTTCACAAATGATTACAGCGTTTGTGAACGTAAAAAGAGTAAAAAGAAAGATAAAGTCTAGAAAATATAATCAAGCAAATAGGAATGTGAATAAGAATAAGAATAAAGGTGTATTTATAAAACATAAGAGATTTTTTTGGAAATATATAAATAGCAAATCAAAATTAGTTTTTTCCATCCCGACTAAAAAAGGATTAGCAATCAGTATCAGAGATGTTGTAAATAGTTTGGACAAAACCGACTTTATGTATTCAATTATCATGAATGGCAAAAGAAGTTGAAATACTACCTAATTATATCGAGGAGGGATTATTATGGCTCAACAACAAAATAACTTCTACAAAAATAAATGCTCCTGCTGGAAGTGGCAAGACTTACTTTATTAGTAAGACTATTAACGATATTCTTAATAATGAACCATTTGTTAAAATTTTTGTGTATTACCTATACTAATAGAGCCTCCCAAGTAATGCAGGAAAGAATTGTTTCTCCAAACGTTGAAATATCAACTATTCATAGTTTCTTAAATAAGTTTTTAAAGCCATTCTTTAGAAATGAGAAAGTTATAGACTATTATCTTGAAATTTATAAAGAAGAAATTGAGACTACACTCAAAGAAGAAACAAAATTAAATAGATATAAAGAAAAAAATTTCAAGTAGAGGGTGAAGTTTCTGAGGAGACAATAAAATTAAATTTATATGAAATTTATTATAATGAACGACAATACTCATCCGTGTTAAATGGTGGTTTATCTCATGATGATTTATTGAACTTTTTCATTTAAATTAATAGATAGATTTCCTAAAAATTGGGTTTAAGTTACGTGAGATGTATGATTATATTTTTCATTGATGAGGTTCAAGATACAAATGCAGATATTTTTGAGATTTTTTTATAATTCGGCTAAAGATAGTTCAACAAATGTTTATTTTTCTTGGAGACAAGATGCAAGAAATTTATAATAAATATGATGGTTCGTTTGAAACTGAATTTAGAGAATTTGATGGTAATCTCTCAAAAACCTTTACCACCAATTACCGATCCTCTGAAGAAATAGTTGATTTATTAAATAATTTATATCAATCTTCTTCTAGAGTAAAACAAGTAGCATACAAAAGGCAAAAAAAGGTCAATTCCCTCAATTAGTCTTCACAGATAACATTGAAAAAAATATTTATTTGATAATAGAGAGGCTTACGAAGAGTTTTTATAAATTAAGAACAATTAATAAAAAAAGGTTCAAAAACATCAATAATAGTGGAAAGTCTGCTGAAGAAATCTATAAAATATATCAGGAAATATACCCTAATAATGGTCGTGTTAGTGTAATGGATGTTTTTGACAAACAGCAACTATGATGAAAAATCCTGATGTGCTAATGTCTTTTTTTAAGTTTGTTATTTCAAGTGTTGAATGAATATAAAAAAATAAAAAAATTATGGTGAAGTGATTCGTATCTTCAAGAATAGCAAAAAGAAACTTATCTTTTGGTAAATCTATTTCAGTTTTTTTAATAGCCATCTTTTGAAAAATTGAACTTCATGAGGATAAGGTAAAACTGAAAGAAAAAAATGAATTTCTTTATTGAATTATTAGAATCTGATTCTTCGCTGGAAACTGTACTTCAGGAATTAGTTAATGAGAGAATTATTAGTAGTGATTTCTATAAATTTATATCCTTATATGAAAGAGATGGCTCTTTTCTCTATATTGATTTATTCTCTTTATCAATCGAATTATTTAAATTGATTGATGAATATAATAGAAATCCTATGGTGTCAACACAACATGGAGTAAAGGGAGAAGGGCATAAAAAGATACTATTTGTAGCTGAGGATTCAGGTAACCCAGGTATTAAGATATATGAATTCCTAAACCTATTTACATATTTTTTTATACTCAAAATATTTCATTTAATTTCGATAAGTTTCAACAGTTTTATTATGATTTTTAATTGTGATATTTTATCACTAGAAGAGAAACTAGGAAAAAAATTAGGGAAATTAAAGCAGCAGATAGAGAACAATACTTTGATTATTTTCATAATATCTATAAGAAGTATTTAGATAATGAATACTTTAAATCTATCTGCTTGAATCAAAATACGCTTCAACTTCAAAGAAATACTAGTCTCGCGGATATAAGAATTATTTTAAATAATCGTATGGTTAGATCTACCTTAACAGCCTACAAACTTTTTTATGTTGGATGTTCTCGAGCTGAAGAAGAATTAGTTGTGTTAATTGATGAAAATAAAATCGAATATATGAAAGAATTTGAGAATTATTTCAAACAAATTGGTTTTCAGATATAGATATACAAAGTCTGAAGTATCTAATCCGTGCTGTTCGTAATGCGCGTGCGGAAGTAAACGTAGGAGCAAGTATGATACGACCGTAGCACGAATTGATGAGATGAAGAAGTTGGTGAAATAGTGGCAGACGATTACGAAAAATATAAATCGTGGTTTAATCAACCATTGAATATATTAGATTCAAAAGACTTAAACGACGACTATTTGAATAATAATTTCAAAATGATTGATTATTATCAAGATATATATCATGATGAGATTGTAATAGATGAACTGATTAATAAATTAAAAACAAGGTCAATTTGATAATTTAAGTATTATTGATTTAAATAGATTTAGAATATTTCTGGATGCAGTATTATTAACTTTCAATAATGAGAAGGTTTATAATGCTTATTTGAAAGACAAATTTGCCTTTCAACCATTTTTTTGACAGATTGAATGATTCAAAAACTCTTTATACGAGAACGCCCATTTTTTTAGAAAAATTATAAGAAGTATTTGAATAATCTTTTTTTAAAATACGCATTAATAAATTTGATTCATTTTTTTACTCACTAGATGGAGAAGATAGACGAGTTTGGGATCAGTTCAAGATAGTAAGGAATGCTTACTCACATATGCAATACGGTTTTTTTATGCAAATGATTCTACGGGGTTTCTAAGTAATTTTTTTCAATTTATAACCATGATAAAGGGACAAACTAAAGAAATTGGGTTTGTTTTTTGAACCAATTTTGCATCTTTTTATTCAGCAATTCTTTTTCAAATTATTCTACCTCTGGTATATCATATAAACATTCTTGGTTTGAAGTGGATTTTTCAAAAAAAGAAACTAAATTTTTACAAAGTGACACTCCCGAAAAAAATTTTAATATAAAAATACGCTGGTTTCGATAAAAAGTCACCCGATGAATCAATTTACAGATATTCTGCAAAAGTAATAATAAAAAGGGTAATCGAACAATTTATTAAAAAAAATATAATCTAGACTATCGAATTGAAAATATTAACAATGACGATTTAAGTAACTATCTTGAGTTCTATTTAAACAGATACAACTGGAGTGATGTACACGATTTTATCAATCAAATAAAAATTCTTATTTGATTTTTGAAACGGAATTTTTCAAATTTTTTTGGTTCACTTAATTCAGCTGAATGACCGATTGATTGATTATTTAAGAGATAGATATCTTGGAGTCAATAGACTAGAGCAGATTATAGATAGTTTAAAAAGAGTTACAAGAGGATTCTGATAAATTCCTTTGCTTTAAATTTTCTTTTGAAATTTTACGGATGTTTAATATTGCATCTCGTATGGAAGATGATGATTTACCTAAAATTAACTATTCTAAAATTAGCGTACAAGGTATCTTTTTAAAAAATCCTCTTGCACTATATACCTACTATCAAAAAAATAAAGATAAATATGGAATCCAAACTCATAGAGACTTGAGAACAGCTTATATAGTTGAAAGACTAAGGAATGCAATTATGCACGGTCGATACTGGATTGAATTAAAAAATGGTATTGTGACTTATATATTTGAAGATAAGTTTAATCACAGAAGTGAGTTACTTGAAGTTCCTGAGGAATCATTGCTTCGTTTTATAAATCAGGATATTTTTAAGATAAGATAATTAAAAAATTAATGAGTTTAGTTAACCATATTAAAGCTAATAATTTTTAGAAAGCAGGTTACTACATGACTAATTCTACAAGTTCGAACCGCTTTGGGAAGTACGATATTGTAGCTTAATTTAATATATCATCGGTATTGAATTCATCTGGATTGATAGCGAAAATCTACCTAGCGACACCATCGGCTGGGTAGCAAAGAAATAAAAAGTCCTGTCACTTTCTCCCATTTAACCTTTGACTATTCTGCAAAATTATCGTAAAATAAAGAGTAAATGATAAAATGAGGTCAGAGTCTGTTCACTCTGGCGATAGTAGTATAAATGAGGAGAAACGCTTTGGAATTAGAAGTATTTGCTGGGCAAGAAAAAAGTGAACTATCTATGATTGAGGTAGCGCGTGCTATCTTGGAACTTCGTGGTCGCGATCATGAGATGCATTTTAGCGATCTTGTAAACGAAATTCAAAACTACCTTGGAACATCAAACAGCGATATCCGTGAAGCCTTGCCTTTGTTCTACACAGAGTTGAACTTTGACGGTAGCTTCATCTCACTTGGAGACAACAAGTGGGGGCTTCGTTCATGGTATGGTGTGGACGAAATCGATGAAGAAATCATCGCTCTTGAAGAAAATGATGACGATGAAGTCTCACCAAAAGCTAAGAAAAAACGTGTCAATGCCTTCATGGATGGTGATTCAGATGCCATTGACTACAATGCAGATGATCCAGAAGACGAAGATGCATACGAAGCAGATCCTGCTCTTTCATACGATGATGAAAATCCAGATGATGAGAAAAATGAAGTGGAAGCTTATGATGCAGAAATCAACGAAATCGCCCCAGATGACTTGGGTGAAGACGTGGATCTCAACGAAGAAGACGATGAGTTTTCTGATGATGACGCTGAAAACAACGAGGAATAAAAGTTAGCTATTGACAATTATCCTATTTTTAGGTATCATATTGTTCGGGCACCTCTTTTAGAGGTCAGGGCTCCCTAGTTCTTAGGGAGCTATTTTTGTTTTTTTCAAGAAGTTATTTTCTTGTATTTTGGTTGTGAATCTGGTGCAGTCGTTCCAGATTATTCTTATTAGTAGGGTCTTGTTTTCTATGTCCCCTCGTAGTTGACAAGACCTTGAGCATTTTAGAAAGAGGAATCTATGTCTACGAAATATATTTTTGTAACTGGTGGTGTGGTATCGTCTATTGGGAAAGGGATTGTCGCAGCAAGTCTGGGTCGTCTCTTGAAAAATCGAGGTCTTAAAGTAACCATTCAAAAGTTTGACCCTTATATCAATATCGATCCGGGAACCATGAGTCCTTACCAGCACGGGGAAGTTTTTGTGACAGATGACGGAGCTGAGACAGATTTGGACTTGGGTCACTATGAACGTTTCATCGATATCAATCTTAATAAATATTCCAACGTGACAACTGGTAAAATTTACAGTGAAGTGCTTCGTAAGGAACGCCGTGGAGAATACCTTGGGGCAACTGTTCAAGTCATTCCTCATATCACAGATGCCTTGAAAGAAAAAATCAAGCGTGCCGCTCTAACGACTGATTCTGATGTCATTATCACAGAAGTTGGTGGAACAGTAGGAGATATCGAGTCCTTGCCATTCTTAGAGGCCCTTCGTCAGATGAAGGCAGATGTGGGGGCGGATAATGTTATGTACATCCATACAACCTTGCTTCCTTACCTCAAGGCTGCTGGTGAAATGAAGACCAAACCAACCCAACACTCTGTCAAAGAATTGCGTGGATTGGGAATCCAACCAAATATGTTGGTTATTCGTACAGAAGAGCCAGCTGGTCAAGGAATTAAAAACAAACTGGCCCAGTTCTGTGATGTGGCACCAGAAGCCGTTATCGAATCGTTGGATGTTGAGCACCTTTACCAAATTCCATTGAACTTGCAGGCGCAAGGTATGGACCAAATTGTCTGTGACCATTTGAAATTAGACGCACCAGCAGCAGATATGACAGAATGGTCAGCCATGGTGGACAAGGTCATGAACCTCAAGAAACAAGTCAAGATTTCCCTTGTCGGTAAGTATGTGGAGTTGCAAGATGCCTACATTTCTGTGGTTGAAGCCTTGAAACACTCTGGTTATGCCAACGACGCAGAAGTGAAAATCAATTGGATCAATGCCAATGATGTGACAGCAGAGAATGTGGCGGAACTATTGTCTGATGCAGACGGAATCATCGTACCAGGTGGTTTTGGCCAACGTGGAACGGAAGGGAAAATCCAAGCCATTCGATATGCGCGTGAGAATGATGTTCCAATGTTAGGTGTCTGCTTGGGAATGCAGTTGACTTGTATCGAGTTTGCTCGTCACGTTTTGGGTCTTGAAGGTGCTAATTCTGCAGAGCTTGCACCAGAAACAAAATACCCTATCATTGATATCATGCGTGATCAGATTGACGTTGAGGATATGGGAGGAACCCTTCGCTTGGGACTTTATCCATCTAAGTTGAAACGTGGCTCTAAGGCCGCTGCTGCTTATCACAATCAAGAAGTAGTGCAACGCCGTCACCGTCACCGTTATGAGTTTAACAATGCCTTCCGTGAGCAATTTGAGGCAGCAGGCTTTGTCTTTTCAGGAGTTTCTCCAGACAATCGTTTGGTCGAAATCGTGGAAATTCCAGAAAATAAATTCTTTGTAGCGTGTCAGTATCACCCTGAACTGTCAAGCCGTCCAAATCGTCCAGAAGAACTCTACACAGCCTTTATTACTGCAGCGGTTGAGAATAGTAATTAGCAAAATCAGAACCTTTGAGAAGAATCTCAGAGGTTTTTTGATTGCATATTTAGGATATAATTTGCAAAATAAAAATATAGTGACATAATTAACATAACAACAACTAAGGAACTACAATGAAAAAAATCACATTATTTGGTTTGTCTCTAGCTGGTCTAGCTTTACTGGCTTTCCACATTCAGGGCAGGCATTTGAGCTTAAAGAAGAATGGGTTGTTAAGTGTGGAGTGCAGTATCAAGATGGCAAGATTCTTCGGTTTAACAATGGTCATGAAGTGGATATCAAAGTCTTGGATTTGCCAAAAACCGAGAAAATCGAGTGGACGGTTAGTCTCGATGGTCAAGATCAAACTGTCAATTTCCTAGGTCAAGAAAAGGACAAGTCTATGATGGGTGTAGAGGGGCGTTACCTGAATTTTTACGTACCTTATGGCTATAGAGGAGATATCAAGGTCGAGGCTAAGAGCGGAAACGAAGTGAAGACCTGGTCAACGAAAGTTGTGGATGATATTCATAATGATAGTGGAAAGAGAGGTTACTATCGTATTGAAGAATCAAATGATCAATACACTTACCTCGATGCTAAATGGGATTATCACACCAAGACTTACACTGCTACCTTACCAGAGACTGTCAATGATCAAAAAGTCTTTGCTTGGGCAGACTATGACAATGGCGAGTTGAAACTTGAAAAACTAAAATCTATCAGTCATAAATATGATGGAGGGTCTTTCAAAGAACTTTATCCGATTGTAAAAGCAGAAAGTTGGCTAAAATCAAACCAAAACTGGTACTATCAACAACAAGGTCACTTAGTGCAGAATGATTGGGTTTATGACAAGGGAGAATGGTATTATGTAAGTTCTTCTGGTGCCATGATTGCGAATGATTGGGTCAAAGACAATGGTAAGTGGTATTATCTAGCTTCATCAGGTAAGATGCTTCGCAATACCTACACGCCTGATGGTTATTACGTTGGTAACTCAGGCGCCTGGCAATAAGAATAATACTCTTCGAAAATCTTTTCAAAACACGTCAGCTTCATCCACAACCTCAAGACAGTGTTTTGAGCTGACTACGTCAGTTCTATCTACAACCTCAAAGCAGTGCTTTGAGCAGCCTGCGGCTAGCTTCCTAGTTTGCTCTTTGATTTTCGTTGAGTATAAGAAGTCCTTTTCCTTAAAGGAAGGGGCTTTTTACTTGCGTTTCTGCTACTTCCTCATTTGTCCTAAAGCCTTTTTTGTGTTAAAATGAATGGTATGAAAGCTAAAAAAATGTGGATGGCAGGTCTGGCTCTGCTTGGTATTGGGAGCCTTGTCCTTGCTACGAAAAAAGTTGCAGATGACCGTAAGCTCATGAAGACTCAGGAAGAGTTGACAGCGATTGTGCGAGACCATTTTTCAGACATGGGGGGAAATTGCGACCCTCTATGTTCAAGTCTATGAAAGCAGTCTAGAGAGCTTGGTTGGTGGCATCATTTTTGAGGATGGCCGTCATTATACCTTTGTCTATGAAAATGAAGACCTAGTCTATGAGGAGGAAGTTTTATGATACAACCAGCAAGTTTAGAAGAATTAGCATCTTTAGTAGAAAAAGATGGCAAGAAAGTCTTTCTTTTTGTGGCGGACTGGTGTGGAGATTGTCGTTATATTTATCCTGCCTTGCCAGAAATTGAGGAGAGCAATCCAGAGTTTACCTTTATTCGAGTGGATAGAGACCAGTATATGGATTTGGCCAAACTCTGGGATGTTTACGGAATTCCTAGCCTTGTTGTTCTAGAAAAGAATAAGGAAATTGGTCGTTTTGTTAATCGCAACCGTAAAAGCAAGCAACAAATTAATGACTTTTTAGCAGGATTGAAATAGGAGAAAAAGGAAACAATGATTTTTACATATAATAAAGAATATGTCGGTGATGTCCTTATGGTCATCGTGAAAAACAGTGGAGATGCCAAACTAGATGTGGAGATCAAAGGCAAGGTAGCTCGTGTTTTCCTCAAAGATAATGGGGAAACAGTGGCTTGGAATATTTTCGAAGTTTCAAGTTTGTTTGAAATTGCAGAGCGCGGTCAAGTCTTTTTGACAGATGAGCAAGTCGCTCGTTTGAACCAAGAATTGCAGGCGGAAGGTTCTAAAGAAGAAATTGTTAATGATAAGGAACCTAAGTTTGTTGTCGGTGAAATTGTCGAGATGGTAGCCCATCCAGATAGTGACCACCTCAACATCTGCCAAGTTGCAGTCGCAAGTGATAAGACTGTACAAATCGTTGCAGGGGCTCCTAATGTGCGTGTCGGATTGAAAACCATTGTCGCTTTACCTGGTGCCATAATGCCCAAAGGCAATCTCATTTTCCCAGGCGAACTTCGTGGTGAAAAGAGTTTTGGAATGATGTGCAGCCCTCGTGAACTTGCCTTGCCAAATGCTCCGCAAAAACGTGGTGTGATTGAGTTATCAGAAGACCAAGTTGTTGGAACTCCATTTGATCCAGCTAAACACTGGACTGCCTAAGAAGTTGTTAATATCTGATAGACCAGATAGAAGGAAATAAGATGGCAAAAAATGTAGTAATTACAGGAGCGACATCAGGAATTGGTGAAGCAATTGCGCGTGCTTATCTGGATCAGGGTGAGAATGTCGTTCTAACTGGACGACGGATAGATAGACTAGAAACCCTCAAGTCGGAGTTTGCAGAAACTTTTCCAAATCAAACAGTTTGGACTTTTCCACTAGATGTCACGGATATGACCATGGTAAAGACTGTTTGCTCCAATATTCTAGAAACGATAGGGAAGATTGACATCTTGGTTAATAACGCTGGTCTGGCTCTAGGTTTAGCACCCTATCAGGATTATGAAGAGTTGGATATGTTGACCATGCTGGATACCAATGTCAAAGGTTTGATGGCAGTTACTCGCTGTTTCTTGCCAGCAATGGTAAAAGCCAATCAAGGACATATCATCAACATGGGGTCAACCGCAGGAATCTACGCCTATGCAGGTGCAGCAGTTTATTCAGCTACCAAGGCAGCGGTTAAGACCTTTTCAGATGGTCTGCGAATTGATACCATCGCAACGGATATCAAGGTGACGACCATTCAGCCTGGAATTGTCGAAACAGATTTTTCCACAGTGCGATTTCATGGTGATAAAGAACGAGCTGCGTCCGTTTACCAAGGAATCGAAGCCTTGCAAGCTCAGGATATTGCAGACACAGTAGTCTATGCGACCAGTCAACCTCGTCGTGTTCAGATTACAGATATGACCATTATGGCAAATCAACAGGCGACAGGTTTCATGGTTCATAAAAAGTAAAAAATTTCCTCGAAAAGTTACAAATTTCTGTAACTTTTTTTGATTTCCTACGAATAGATAAGTAGGAGGAAGAAAAATGTATAATAAAGTTATCTTAATTGGACGCTTGACGTCTACACCAGAATTGCACAAAACCAACAATGACAAGTCAGTGGCGCGCGCAACTATCGCTGTAAATCGTCGTTACAAAGACCAAAATGGGGAACGAGAAGCTGACTTTGTCAATATGGTCCTATGGGGCAGATTAGCAGAAACCTTGGCAAGTTACGCAACCAAAGGAAGTCTCATTTCTGTGGATGGAGAACTTCGTACCCGTCGTTTTGAGAAAAATGGTCAAATGAACTACGTGACCGAAGTACTTGTGATAGGATTCCAACTCTTGGAAAGTCGTGCCCAACGTGCTATGCGTGAAAATAATGCAGGCCAAGATTTGGCGGATTTGGTTTTGGAAGAGGAAGAATTGCCATTTTAAACATTAAAAAGTCTGAGTTGGTCTCAGGCTTTTTATCTTGAGAAAGTCAGACTTTTTTCTTGACTATTTCTGACCAAGTGATACAATAGAACTATAAATTAGCACTCAGATATAAAGAGTGCTAACAATATGTAGTCATCATGGAGGAAATCAGATGTTGAAACCATTAGGAGACCGTGTGGTCTTGAAAATCGAAGAAAAAGAACAAACTGTTGGAGGTTTTGTCCTCGCAGGTTCAGCCCAAGAAAAAACCAAAACAGCCCAAGTTGTAGCTACTGGACAAGGTGTTCGTACCTTGAACGGTGACTTGGTAGCTCCAAGTGTTAAGCCTGGAGATCGTGTCTTAGTTGAAGCCCACGCAGGTCTTGATGTCAAAGACGGCAATGAAAAGTACATTATCGTTGGCGAAGCGAACATCTTGGCTATCATTGAAGAATAGAAGGAGAAAGTAAGTATGTCAAAAGAAATTAAATTTTCATCAGATGCCCGTTCAGCTATGGTTCGTGGTGTCGATATCCTTGCAGACACTGTTAAAGTAACCTTGGGACCAAAAGGCCGTAATGTCGTTCTTGAAAAGTCATTCGGTTCACCCTTGATTACCAATGACGGTGTGACTATTGCCAAAGAAATCGAGTTGGAAGACCATTTTGAAAATATGGGTGCCAAATTGGTATCAGAAGTAGCTTCAAAAACCAATGATATCGCAGGTGACGGGACTACAACTGCAACTGTTTTGACCCAAGCAATCGTCCGTGAAGGAATCAAAAACGTCACAGCAGGTGCAAACCCAATCGGTATTCGTCGTGGGATTGAAACAGCAGTTGCCGCAGCAGTTGAAGCCTTGAAACAATGCTATTCCTGTTGCCAACAAAGAAGCCATTGCTCAGGTTGCTGCCGTATCTTCTCGTTCTGAAAAAGTCGGCGAATACATTTCTGAAGCCATGGAAAAAGTTGGTAAAGACGGAGTCATCACCATCGAAGAGTCACGTGGTATGGAAACAGAGCTTGAAGTTGTAGAAGGTATGCAGTTTGACCGTGGTTACCTTTCACAGTACATGGTGACAGATAGCGAAAAAATGGTGGCTGACCTTGAAAATCCGTACATTTTGATTACAGATAAGAAGATTTCAAATATCCAAGAAATTTTGCCGCTCCTAGAAAGCATTCTCCAAAGCAATCGTCCCCTCTTGATTATTGCGGATGATGTAGATGGTGAAGCTCTTCCAACCCTTGTATTGAATAAGATTCGTGGAACCTTCAATGTGGTAGCAGTCAAGGCACCTGGTTTTGGTGACCGTCGCAAAGCCATGCTCGAAGACATTGCCATCTTAACAGGCGGAACAGTTATCACAGAAGACCTTGGTCTTGAGTTGAAAGATGCGACAATTGAAGCTCTTGGTCAAGCAGCGAGAGTAACTGTGGACAAAGATAGCACTGTTATCGTAGAAGGTGCCGGAAATCCTGAAGCGATTTCTCACCGTGTTGCAGTTATCAAGTCTCAAATCGAAACCACAACTTCTGAATTTGACCGTGAAAAATTACAAGAACGCTTGGCGAAATTGTCAGGTGGTGTAGCGGTTATTAAGGTCGGAGCCGCAACTGAAACTGAGTTGAAAGAAATGAAACTCCGCATTGAAGATGCCCTAAACGCTACTCGTGCAGCTGTTGAAGAAGGAATCGTTGCAGGTGGTGGAACAGCCCTTGTAAATGTTATCCCAGCCGTAGCTGATTTGGAATTGACAGGAGATGAAGCAACAGGACGCAATATTGTTCTCCGTGCCTTGGAAGAACCTGTTCGTCAAATTGCGCACAATGCAGGATTTGAAGGATCTATCGTTATCGATCGTTTGAAAAAAATGCCGAACTTGGTACAGGTTTCAACGCAGCAACTGGCGAATGGGTCAATATGATTGATCAAGGGATTATCGACCCAGTTAAAGTGAGTCGTTCAGCTCTACAAAATGCAGCATCTGTAGCCAGCTTGATTTTGACTACGGAAGCAGTCGTAGCCAATAAACCAGAACCAGTAGCCCCAGCTCCAGCAATGGATCCAAGCATGATGGGCGGTATGATGTAAGCTTTCTATAGAAAAGAACTTATAAAAATAAAAAAGGAGGGAATGACAATTCCTCCTTTTTATGCTATTCACTTCTAAATTGATTTGAGCTCTCTTAACTTATATGATAAAATAAGACTAGAAAAAGGAGAAGAACATGATCGATGTAGAAGAAATTCTGAGCAAGATGAACCCCAATCAGAAGATTAATTATGACCGTGTCATGCAGAAGATGGTACAAGTATGGGAGAAAAATGAGCAACGACCAACCATTCTCATGCATGTTTGCTGTGCCCCTTGCAGTACCTATACTCTAGAATATTTGACCAAGTATGCAGACGTGACCATTTATTTTGCCAATTCTAATATCCATCCCAAGGCAGAATACCATAAGCGAGCCTATGTTACCAAGAAATTTGTCAGTGATTTTAATGAGCGGACAGGAAATACGGTTCAGTACCTAGAAGCTCCCTACGAACCCAATGAATACCGAAAACTAGTTAGAGGATTAGAGGAGGAGTCAGAAGGTGGCGACCGTTGCAAAGTTTGCTTTGACTACCGACTGGATAAGACAGCTCAAGTGGCTATGGACTTGGGATTTGACTACTTTGGCTCAGCCTTGACCATCAGTCCTCATAAGAATTCTCAAACCATTAATAGCATCGGAATCGATGTGCAAAAAATTTATACAACCCACTATCTTCCAAGTGATTTCAAGAAAAATCAAGGCTACAAACGTTCGGTAGAGATGTGTGAAGAGTATGATATCTATCGTCAATGTTATTGCGGATGTGTCTATGCAGCCCAGGCTCAGAATATTGACCTTGTTCAGGTTAAGAAAGATGCTACAGCTTTCTTGCTGGATAAGGATGTTGAAAAAGACTATTCTCATATCAAGTTTACTGTTACGAAATTAGATATATAGAGAACAACCCAGCTGAAAAACTGGGTTTTTAAAATAAAAAAACCAGGGCTTTCACCCTAGTTTGACAACTTTACCGATTCTTTAGTTCTACATAGCGCTTGTACCAAATGTTTACATAGGCTTCTGAGAAAGGTCCACGTCCATTGTTAATCCAATCAACAAGAATTTTGACATGTTCTTTTAAAATATAGTCCAAGTCATCAGAATAATTCATTTTGCGTTTGTGACGCTCATACTCCTCAACGTCCAAGAGACGTTTTTCCCCATCTGTAAAAATTTTAACATCCAAATCGTAATCAATATACTTCAGTGCTTCTTCATCCAGATAGTAGGGGCTAGCCATATTGCAATAGTAGGAAATTCCATTATCGCGAATCATGGCAATGATATTAAACCAATATTTCTTGTGAAAGTAAACAATAGCCGGTTCTCGAGTGACCCAACGACGACCATCACTTTCGGTAACCAGTGTATGATCGTTGACACCAATAATGGCGTTTTCTGTTGTTTTTAGTACCATGGTGTCCCGCCAAGTTCGGTGGAGACTCCCATCATGCTTATAACTTTGAATTGTAATAAAGTCGCCTTCTTTTGGAAGCTTCATAACTAACCAACTTTCTACAATTTATAAGTTTATCGTTTACTATTGTACCATAAAATTACCTAAAATCTGTGAATTTTACATGAAAATATTAAAGATATTCTATGAGAGCGCTTGCTATATCCGAAAAATCGTAGCCCTTTCGTGCTAAAACTTGGGTTAAACGCTGTTTAAGTTCGTATCCTTCATATTTTCGGGTATACTTAGCATATTGCTTATCGAGTTCCTTGAAGATGAGTTCCTGAGTCGTTTCTTGGTCAACTTGACTATCCAACTCGTCAAAGGCACTTTTAGCATCAGAATAGGAAAACCCCTTGTTGGTCAGATTTTGGATTATCTTATCTTGCAAGGCACGAGCAGGAAGCTTTCCTTCATATTTTTTCAATAGTTTATTGGCTACACGTTGAGCAACTTCCGAAAAATCAAATTCTTTCAGTATCTCTTCTATAGTAGATTTTGAAATCCCTTTTTGTGTTAGTTTCTGAGTCAGTACATAAGGCCCCTTGTCTCCTGAAAGTTGATTGGCATTGATGATAGCATAAGCGTACTGGATATCATTAATCCAATTATCTTCTTTAAGATTAGCAATGACTTGAGAAACGATGTTTTCATCAATATCGTATTTTTTCAGATATTCTTTGACTTCTTTTTCAGTGCGAGCTTTAAAGGATAGGTGGTAGAGGGCTAGATTCTTACCATAAGAAAATTGAGCAAAGTCCTGAATCTCTTTTAATTCTTCTTCACCTATCACCTTATCTCTCGATAACATAAAACGAACAATAGTATCTTCAGTAATGTAGCATTTGTCGCCATTATCAAGCTCCATCAGATAGAGTCTTTTTTTCTTTTCAAGTTTTGTGATTTTCATAGTTCTATTATAACTCAAAATGTGATAAGATAGGGGTATGAATCTGAAAGTGAAACAAAAAATACCATTAAAAATCAAGCGCATGGGAATTAATGGTGAGGGAATCGGCTTTTATCAAAAAACCTTAGTCTTTGTGCCGGGTGCTCTCAAAGGAGAAGATATCTATTGTCAGATTACTTCTATTAAACGTAACTTTGTTGAAGCAAAATTACTAAAGGTAAACAAGAAGTCTAAATTTCGAGTTGTGCCAGCTTGTACTATTTACAATGAGTGCGGAGGCTGCCAAATCATGCACCTGCATTATGATAAGCAGCTGGAGTTCAAGACGGACTTGCTTTATCAAGCGCTGAAAAAATTTGCCCCTACAGGATATGAAAATTATGAAATCCGCCCAACGATTGGTATGCAGGAACCAAAGTACTACCGTGCTAAGTTACAATTTCAGACTCGAAAATTTAAAAATCAGGTCAAGGCAGGCTTATATGCACAAAACTCTCACTATTTAGTAGAGTTGAAAGACTGCCTGGTACAAGACAAGGAAACCCAAGTGATTGCTAATCGTCTAGCAGAATTACTTACTTATCACCAAATTCCAATCACGGATGAGAGAAAAGTTCTAGGAGTTAGAACTATAATGGTCCGACGAGCAAGAAAGACTGGGCAGGTTCAGATTATTATTGTTACAAACCGCCAGCTTAATTTAACCCTGCTGGTAAAAGATTTAATTAAAGATTTACCAGAGGTTGTGACAGTAGCTGTTAATACAAATACAGCTAAAACCAGTGAGATTTATGGTGAAAATACAGAGATTATCTGGGGAGAAGAGAGTATTCAAGAAGGTGTTCTTGATTATGAATTTTCACTATCCCCTCGAGCATTCTATCAATTAAATCCTGAACAAACAGAAGTCCTCTATAGCGAGGCGGTAAAAGCGCTGGATATTGATAAAGAAGACCATTTGATTGACGCTTATTGTGGAGTTGGAACGATTGGATTTGCCTTCGCAAAGAAAGTTAAAACACTCAGAGGTATGGATATTATTCCAGAAGCCATTGAAGATGCTAAGCGAAATGCTAAAAGAATGGGATTTGACAATACTCATTATGAAGCTGGAACGGCAGAAGAGATTATTCCTCGTTGGTATAAGGAAGGCTACCGAGCAGATGCTCTGATTGTGGACCCACCACGTACAGGTCTGGATGATAAGTTATTAGATACTATTCTTACTTATGTACCAGAAAAAATGGTCTATATTTCTTGTAATGTTTCGACCTTGGCTCGTGATTTGGTACGTTTAGTAGAAGTCTATGACCTCCATTATATCCAGTCGGTCGATATGTTCCCACACACTGCTCGAACGGAAGCAGTTGTAAAATTAATTAAAAAAGTTTAAAAAAGGTGTTGACAAAGTTAGAAAAGTGGGTATAATAGTAAGAGTTGAAAATAACAGCTCTGGTCCGTTGGTCAAGGGGTTAAGACACCGCCTTTTCACGGCGGTAACACGGGTTCGAATCCCGTACGGACTATGGTATGTTGCGGTTGGAACACTTGATGAAAAAAGTTTAAAAAAGTTTCAAAAAAGTGTTGACAAGCGAAAGCGACTGTGATATACTAATATAGTTGTCACTTGAGAGAAGCGAGTGACAAAGACCTTTGAAAACTGAACAAGACGAACCAATGTGCAGGGCACTACAACAACTGTTGTAGTACTGAACAATGAAAAAACAATAAATCTGTCAGTGACAGAAATGAGTGAGAACTCAAACTTTTAATGAGAGTTTGATCCTGGCTCAGGACGAACGCTGGCGGCGTGCCTAATACATGCAAGTAGAACGCTGAAGGAGGAGCTTGCTCTTCTGGATGAGTTGCGAACGGGTGAGTAACGCGTAGGTAACCTGCCTGGTAGCGGGGGATAACTATTGGAAACGATAGCTAATACCGCATAAGAGTAGATGTTGCATGACATTTGCTTAAAAGGTGCAATTGCATCACTACCAGATGGACCTGCGTTGTATTAGCTAGTTGGTGGGGTAACGGCTCACCAAGGCGACGATACATAGCCGACCTGAGAGGGTGATCGGCCACACTGGGACTGAGACACGGCCCAGACTCCTACGGGAGGCAGCAGTAGGGAATCTTCGGCAATGGACGGAAGTCTGACCGAGCAACGCCGCGTGAGTGAAGAAGGTTTTTCGGATCGTAAAGCTCTGTTGTAAGAGAAGAACGAGTGTGAGGTGGAAAGTTCACACTGTGACGGTATCTTACCAGAAAGGGACGGCTAACTACGTGCCAGCAGCCGCGGTAATACGTAGGTCCCGAGCGTTGTCCGGATTTATTGGGCGTAAAGCGAGCGCAGGCGGTTAGATAAGTCTGAAGTTAAAGGCTGTGGCTTAACCATAGTACGCTTTGGAAACTGTTTAACTTGAGTGCAAGAGGGAGAGTGGAATTCCATGTGTAGCGGTGAAATGCGTAGATATATGGAGGAACACCGGTGGCGAAAGCGGCTCTCTGGCTTGTAACTGACGCTGAGGCTCGAAAGCGTGGGGAGCAAACAGGATTAGATACCCTGGTAGTCCACGCCGTAAACGATGAGTGCTAGGGTGTTAGACCCTTTCCGGGGTTTAGTGCCGTAGCTAACGCATTAAGCACTCCGCCTGGGGAGTACGACCGCAAGGTTGAAACTCAAAGGAATTGACGGGGGCCCGCACAAGCGGTGGAGCATGTGGTTTAATTCGAAGCAACGCGAAGAACCTTACCAGGTCTTGACATCCCTCTGACCGCTCTAGAGATAGAGCTTTTCCTTCGGGACAGAGGTGACAGGTGGTGCATGGTTGTCGTCAGCTCGTGTCGTGAGATGTTGGGTTAAGTCCCGCAACGAGCGCAACCCCTATTGTTAGTTGCCATCATTCAGTTGGGCACTCTAGCGAGACTGCCGGTAATAAACCGGAGGAAGGTGGGGATGACGTCAAATCATCATGCCCCTTATGACCTGGGCTACACACGTGCTACAATGGCTGGTACAACGAGTCGCAAGCCGGTGACGGCAAGCTAATCTCTTAAAGCCAGTCTCAGTTCGGATTGTAGGCTGCAACTCGCCTACATGAAGTCGGAATCGCTAGTAATCGCGGATCAGCACGCCGCGGTGAATACGTTCCCGGGCCTTGTACACACCGCCCGTCACACCACGAGAGTTTGTAACACCCGAAGTCGGTGAGGTAACCGTAAGGAGCCAGCCGCCTAAGGTGGGATAGATGATTGGGGTGAAGTCGTAACAAGGTAGCCGTATCGGAAGGTGCGGCTGGATCACCTCCTTTCTAAGGATAAAGGAACTGCGCATTGGTCTTGTTTAGTCTTGAGAGGTCTTGTGGGGCCTTAGCTCAGCTGGGAGAGCGCCTGCTTTGCACGCAGGAGGTCAGCGGTTCGATCCCGCTAGGCTCCATTGGTGAGAGATCACCAAGTAATGCACATTGAAAATTGAATATCTATATCAAATAGTAACAAGAAAATAAACCGAAAACGCTGTAGTATTAATAAGAGTTTATGACTGAAAGGTCAAAAAATAAGGTTAAGTTAATAAGGGCGCACGGTGGATGCCTTGGCACTAGGAGCCGAAGAAGGACGTGACAAACGACGATATGCCTTGGGTAGCTGTAAGTGAGCGATGATCCAGGGATTTCCGAATGGGGGAACCCAACAGGTACTACCTGTTACCCGCATCTGTTAAGGATGTGAGGAGGAAGACGCAGTGAACTGAAACATCTAAGTAGCTGCAGGAAGAGAAAGCAAAAGCGATTGCCTTAGTAGCGGCGAGCGAAACGGCAGGAGGGCAAACCGAAGAGTTTACTCTTCGGGGTTGTAGGACTGCAATGTGGACTCAAAGATTATAGAAGAATGATTTGGGAAGATCAGCCAAAGAGAGTAATAGCCTCGTATTTAAAATAGTCTTTGTACCTAGCAGTATCCTGAGTACGGCGGGACACGTGAAATCCCGTCGGAATCTGGGAGGACCATCTCCCAACCCTAAATACTCCCTAGTGACCGATAGTGAACCAGTACCGTGAGGGAAAGGTGAAAAGCACCCCGGGAGGGGAGTGAAATAGAACCTGAAACCGTGTGCCTACAACAAGTTCGAGCCCGTTAATGGGTGAGAGCGTGCCTTTTGTAGAATGAACCGGCGAGTTACGTTATGATGCGAGGTTAAGTTGAAGAGACGGAGCCGTAGGGAAACCGAGTCTGAATAGGGCGCATTAGTATCATGACGTAGACCCGAAACCATGTGACCTACCCATGAGCAGGTTGAAGGTGCGGTAAGACGCACTGGAGGACCGAACCAGGGCACGTTGAAAAGTGCTTGGATGACTTGTGGGTAGCGGAGAAATTCCAAACGAACTTGGAGATAGCTGGTTCTCTCCGAAATAGCTTTAGGGCTAGCGTCGACATTAGAGATTCTTGGAGGTAGAGCACTGTTTGGGTGAGGGGTCCATCCCGGATTACCAATCTCAGATAAACTCCGAATGCCAATGAATTATGGTCGGCAGTCAGACTGCGAGTGCTAAGATCCGTAGTCGAAAGGGAAACAGCCCAGACCACCAGCTAAGGTCCCAAAATAATTGTTAAGTGGAAAAGGATGTGGGGTTGCACAGACAACTAGGATGTTAGCTTAGAAGCAGCTATTCATTCAAAGAGTGCGTAATAGCTCACTAGTCGAGTGACCCTGCGCCGAAAATGTACCGGGGCTAAAACAATTTACCGAAGCTGTGGATACCTTTATAGGTATGGTAGGAGAGCGTTCTATGTGTGAAGAAGGTGTACCGTGAGGAGTGCTGGAACGCATAGAAGTGAGAATGCCGGTATGAGTAGCGAAAGACAGGTGAGAATCCTGTCCACCGTAAGACTAAGGTTTCCAGGGGAAGGCTCGTCCGCCCTGGGTTAGTCGGGACCTAAGGAGAGACCGAAAGGTGTATCCGATGGACAACAGGTTGATATTCCTGTACTAGAGTATGTAGTGATGGAGGGACGCAGTAGGCTAACTAAAGCAGACGATTGGAAGTGTCTGTCTAAGCAGTGAGGTGTGATATGAGTCAAATGCTTATATCTGTAACATTGAGCTGTGATGGGGAGCGAAGTTTAGTAGCGAAGTTAGTGACGTCACACTGCCAAGAAAAGCTTCTAGCGTTTAAACATACTCTACCCGTACCGCAAACCGACACAGGTAGTCGAGGCGAGTAGCCTCAGGTGAGCGAGAGAACTCTCGTTAAGGAACTCGGCAAAATGACCCCGTAACTTCGGGAGAAGGGGTGCTGACTTTACGTCAGCCGCAGTGAATAGGCCCAAGCAACTGTTTATCAAAAACACAGCTCTCTGCTAAATCGTAAGATGATGTATAGGGGGTGACGCCTGCCCGGTGCTGGAAGGTTAAGAGGAGTGCTTAGCGTAAGCGAAGGTATGAATTGAAGCCCCAGTAAACGGCGGCCGTAACTATAACGGTCCTAAGGTAGCGAAAATTCCTTGTCGGGTAAGTTCCGACCCGCACGAAAAGGCGTAATGATTTGGGCACTGTCTCAACGAGAGACTCGGTGAAATTTTAGTACCTGTGAAGATGCAGGTTACCCGCGACAGGACGGAAAGACCCCATGGAGCTTTACTGCAGTTTGATATTGAGTGTCTGTACCACATGTACAGGATAGGTAGGAGTCTAAGAGATCGGGACGCCAGTTTCGAAGGAGACGTTGTTGGGATACTACCCTTGTGTTATGGCCACTCTAACCCAGATAGGTGATCCCTATCGGAGACAGTGTCTGACGGGCAGTTTGACTGGGGCGGTCGCCTCCTAAAAGGTAACGGAGGCGCCCAAAGGTTCCCTCAGAATGGTTGGAAATCATTCGCAGAGTGTAAAGGTATAAGGGAGCTTGACTGCGAGAGCTACAACTCGAGCAGGGACGAAAGTCGGGCTTAGTGATCCGGTGGTTCCGTATGGAAGGGCCATCGCTCAACGGATAAAAGCTACCCTGGGGATAACAGGCTTATCTCCCCCAAGAGTTCACATCGACGGGGAGGTTTGGCACCTCGATGTCGGCTCGTCGCATCCTGGGGCTGTAGTCGGTCCCAAGGGTTGGGCTGTTCGCCCATTAAAGCGGCACGCGAGCTGGGTTCAGAACGTCGTGAGACAGTTCGGTCCCCTATCCGTCGCGGGCGTAGGAAATTTGAGAGGATCTGCTCCTAGTACGAGAGGACCAGAGTGGACTTACCGCTGGTGTACCAGTTGTCTTGCCAAAGGCATCGCTGGGTAGCTATGTAGGGAAGGGATAAACGCTGAAAGCATCTAAGTGTGAAACCCACCTCAAGATGAGATTTCCCATGATTTTTATATCAGTAAGAGCCCTGAGAGATGATCAGGTAGATAGGGTTAGAAGTGGAAGTGTGGCGACACATGTAGCGGACTAATACTAATAGCTCGAGGACTTATCCAAAGTAACTGAGAATATGAAAGCGAACGGTTTTCTTGGTTTGAATAGATATTCAATTTTGAGTAGGTATTACTCAGAGTTAAGTGACGATAGCCTAGGAGATACACCTGTACCCATGCCGAACACAGAAGTTAAGCCCTAGAACGCCGGAAGTAGTTGGGGGTTGCCCCCTGTGAGATATGGAAGTCGCTTAGCTCTAGGGAGTTTAGCTCAGCTGGGAGAGCATCTGCCTTACAAGCAGAGGGTCAGCGGTTCGATCCCGTTAACTCCCATAGGTCCCGTAGTGTAGCGGTTATCACGTCGCCCTGTCACGGCGAAGATCGCGGGTTCGATTCCCGTCGGGACCGTTTAAGATAACGGAAGTTATTTTAGACTCGTTAGCTCAGTTGGTAGAGCAATTGACTTTTAATCAATGGGTCACTGGTTCGAGCCCAGTACGGGTCATATATGCGGGTTTGGCGGAATTGGCAGACGCACCAGATTTAGGATCTGGCGCTTAACGGCGTGGGGGTTCAAGTCCCTTAACCCGCATTAAGATATAATAAATGAGCCGGCTTAGCTCAGTTGGTAGAGCATCTGATTTGTAATCAGAGGGTCGCGTGTTCAAGTCATGTAGCCGGCATTTAGATAGAAGAAAATAGTGCGAACGTAGTTCAGTGGTAGAACACCACCTTGCCAAGGTGGGGGTCGCGGGTTCGAATCCCGTCGTTCGCTTAGAGAGGCCGGGGTGGCGGAACTGGCAGACGCACAGGACTTAAAATCCTGCGATTGGTAACGATCGTACCGGTTCGATTCCGGTCCTCGGCATAATATAATGAGCACCCTTAGCTCAACTGGATAGAGTACCTGACTACGAATCAGGCGGTTAGAGGTTCGACTCCTCTAGGGTGCATTTTTCTATTTAACTCGGGAAGTAGCTCAGCTTGGTAGAGTACTTGGTTTGGGACCAAGGTGTCGCAGGTTCGAATCCTGTCTTCCCGATATATGGCGGTGTAGCTCAGCTGGCTAGAGCGTCCGGTTCATACCCGGGAGGTCGGGGGTTCGATCCCCTTCGCCGCTATAATGATCTTGTTGGACCTTTAGCTCAGCTGGTTAGAGCTCTCGGCTCATAACCGAGTGGTCGTAGGTTCAAGTCCTACAAGGTCCATTTGAATAGTATGGAGGATTACCCAAGTCCGGCTGAAGGGAACGGTCTTGAAAACCGTCAGGCGTGTAAAAGCGTGCGTGGGTTCGAATCCCACATCCTCCTTTTGTATTAACGCGGGATGGAGCAGCTCGGTAGCTCGTCGGGCTCATAACCCGAAGGTCGTAGGTTCAAATCCTGCTCCCGCAATAAGGCTCGGTAGCTCAGTTGGTAGAGCAATGGATTGAAGCTCCATGTGTCGGCGGTTCGATTCCGTCTCGCGCCATTTTTACTTATAGTGTATATGCGGGTGTAGTTTAGTGGTAAAACTACAGCCTTCCAAGCTGTTGTCGCGAGTTCGATTCTCGTCACCCGCTTTGAACTTTGTTCAAATTACCAAGTTTTTAACTTGGGCGCGTAGCTCAGGTGGTTAGAGCGCACGCCTGATAAGCGTGAGGTCGGTGGTTCGAGTCCACTCGTGCCCATTAATAGGAGAATTACTCAAGAGGCTGAAGAGGACGGTTTGCTAAATCGTTAGGTCGGGTAACTGGCGCAAGGGTTCGAATCCCTTATTCTCCGTTTGAATGAGAGTTTATAACTCTCTTTTTTCTTGCTTCTTTGTCAACTGTAGTGGGTTGAAGAAAAGCTAAGATTGAGAAAGGACAAATTTCGTCCTTTCTTTTTTGATGTTTAGAGCGATAAAAATCCGTTTTTTGAACTTTTCAAAGTTTCGAAATCCAAAGTCATTGCGTTTGATGAGATTATTAGTGGCCTCCAATTTTGCGTTAGAATAGGGTAGTTGAAGGGCGTTGACAATTTTTTCTTTGTCCTTTAGAAATGTTTTAAAAACAGTATGAAAAAGAGGATGAACCGGCTTAAGATTGTCCTCAATGAGTCCGAAAAATTTATATGGCTCCTTGTTCTGAAAGTGAAAGAGTAAGAGCTGATAGAGATTATAGCGGTGTTTCAAGTCTTCTGAATAACTCAAAAGCTTGTCTAGAATCTCTTTATTGGTTAAGTGCATGCGAAAAGTAGGGCGATAAAATCGCTTATCACTGAGTTTACGACTATCTTGTTGAATGAGCTTCCAGTAACGCTTGATAGCCTTGTATTCATGGGATTTTCGCTCAAACTGATTCATAATTTGGACACGCACAAGACTCATGGCACGGCTTAAGTATTGGAGTAAAACAGTCCAGTGGACTGTTTTAGCCTAAGTTTAGAAATATAATAACGAAGGGTGAAAGCGATCTAGGACTATTTTAGTATTCGGGAGTGAAACGGTCTGGGAGACTGTTTCAGCCTGAGCCTAGAAATTCGAAAGCGAAGCTGTCTAGCTAAGTCATAGTAGGGACTAAACATATCCATAGTAATGATTTTCACCTGACAACGAACGGCTCTATTGTAGCGAAGAAAGCGATTCCGGATGATAGCTTGTGTTCTTCCCTCAAGAACGGTGATGATGTTGAGATTGTCAAAATCTTGCGTAATGAAACTCATCTTTTCCTTGGTGAAGGCACACTCGTCCCAGGACATAATCTCAGGAAGGCTAGAAAAATCATGATTAAAACGGAAGTCATTGAGTTTGCGAATGACAGTTGAAGTTGAAATGGACAGCTGATGGGCAATATCGGTCATAGAAGTCTTTTCAATCAGATTCTGAGAAATCTTTTGATTGACGATACGAGTGATTTGGTGATTCTTCTTGACGAGGGCGGTCTCGGAGACCGCTATTTTCAAGCACTGATAGCACTTAAAACGGCGTTTTTTAAGGAGAATTCTAGTAGGCATACCAGTTGTTTCAAGGTAAGGAATCTTAGACGGTTTTTGAAAGTCATATTTCTTCATTTGGCTTCTGCAATCAGGACAAGGTGGAGCCTCATAATCCAGTTTAGCGATGATTTCCTTGTGTGTATCCTTATTGCTGATATCTATAATTTGGATATTTGAGTCTTTGATATCGAGTAGTTTTGTGATAAAATGTAATTGTTCTATATTATTTTTTCTAATAATGGTTTGGTTGCTTTTCATTATAGATCTTATGGGACTTTTTTCTACAATAAAATAGGCTCCATAATATTCATAGGAGATTTACCCACTACAAATGTTATAGAGACTTTTTTTATAGTTTATTTTTTTATTGTATAACTTTGCTATTACTTCCAAGTTTTTAGTGAAATTTCTCCGCTATTTAGCCAAATTTCTTTTCCGTTATCACATTGAACTAAAAGTTTACCACTTTCAGAGATGTCCTTAGCAAGTCCCTTATAGTCTTTTTGATCTAGTGTAAAAGTAACTTCTTTTCCTAGGACGAATGACTGTTTTTTATATAGGTATAATAGCTCTTCTGCTGGTGTTCCGAAGAAAACACGCCATATCTCTATAATTAATTCATTTCTGGTTATAGGTGCTGGTGCTTTAAATAGACTAGCAGCTTTTTCTTTTAATTCCTGGGGGAAGTCTTTAATAGTAAAGTTGATTCCTACTCCAATAATGATATCTGTGACTAAGCCTGTTTCTACAGACGTCATTGCCTCAGTAAGGATTCCTCCAATTTTATGATTGTTTAGGTAGATATCATTGACCCATTTTATGTCGACATCTATTAAAGTTAGGTTCTTAATGGCTTTGTAGACAGCTCCAGCTACAAGTAGTGTGTAGGATGGTAATTTGTCATAGGCGAGATTTGGTTTAAGATGGAGTGTCATATAAATACCACCTTGTGGTGAGTAGAAGGAACGTTGAAAACGGCCTCGCCCTGCTGTTTGATAGGAAGCTATATAGAGGGTGTTTGCTTCATTTCCTAAATCAATTGCTTCTTTTGCATCCAGTTGTGTTGATTTTGTTTCGGGTTTAAAACTGACTTTAATTGGAAGATTTTCTTCTAGAATCTCTGGAAGAATAAGGTCACCATTCATCAGTTTATATCCTTTGTTTTTGATGCTATCAATTTCAATGCCTTCTTGTTCTAGTCGCTTGATGGCTTTCCAAATTGATGTTCGGCTTAGGGATAGTTCTTCTGCAATTTTTCTCCGCTGATATAGTCGGTTTCTTTAGTTAGAATTTGATAGACAGCTTGGTAGGATTTCATAGTGTTGCCTTTCTTTAAGAATAGTATATGATTTGAATCTAGTTTGGATAGTTGCGCCTAATCTATATTTTATTACTACTATTTTAACATATGCCTACTATTTACGGCATGATTTTCTTAGAGAAAATGCAATCATTAAGATAGAGTTTTGAAATCTCAGTATTTTTGCTCGCTTTTTTACCTAGGGAAACGTTTCCTTTGTTTTCAAATCGCTAAAAAAGTGGTACAATATAGGGTAGCTTACTATTATCTGAATCAGTTGATTTGGAGAGAAAGGATTCATTTTGAAATCAATAGGCTTTATTGAAAAGCTGAAAGGGTTGTCTAGTAAAGAGCTGATTTTATTGGGAATTATCCTGAGTATCTTTTTACCCTTTTATCTTTTTGTAGTTGTATTCTGTTTATATATTATTAGTTTGATTTTTACAGGAGACATGAAAAGTATTCTTCAGAAAATGGGGGAGCATCCGATGCTGCTTCTTTTTCTTGGCTATAGTACTGTTATATCCGTTTTTGCACAAAATTGGATGGGAGTTGTGGCTTCAGTAGGAATTTTTCTATTTACTGTTTTCTTTTTGCATTATCAGTCGATTTTATCACATAAATTCTTTCGATTGATTTTGCAGCTCGTCTTGTTTGGTAGCGTCTTGTCAGCTGCTTTTGCGAGTTTAGAGCATTTCCAAATTGTGAAGAAATTCAACTATGCTTTTCTTTCACCCAATATGCAGGTGTGGCATCAGAATCGTGCAGAAGTGACCTTCTTTAATCCTAATTACTATGGAATCATTTGTTGTTTCTGTATCATGATTGCCTTCTATCTGTTTACAACGACCAAGTTGAATTGGTTGAAAGTATTCTGTGTGATTGCAGGTTTTGTGAATCTCTTTGGTTTGAACTTTACTCAAAATCGAACTGCCTTTCCTGCTATTATCGCTGGAGCCATTATTTATCTCTTTACGACCATTAAAAACTGGAAGGCCTTTTGGCTTAGTATAGGGGTCTTTGCGATTGGCTTGAGTTTCCTCTTTTCCAGTGATTTAGGAGTTCGGATGGGGACTTTAGACTCTTCTATGGAAGAACGCATTTCTATCTGGGATGCTGGGATGGCCTTGTTTAAGCAAAATCCTTTCTGGGGTGAAGGGCCATTGACTTATATGCACTCTTATCCTAGAATAAATGCTCCTTATCATGAACATGCTCACAGTCTTTATATTGATACGATTCTGAGTTACGGAATTGTGGGAACTATTTTATTAGTTTTGTCTTCTGTTGCTCCTGTTCGCTTGATGATGGATATGAGTCAGGAGTCGGGGAAACGCCCGATTATCGGTCTTTATCTGTCTTTCCTTACAGTAGTTGCTGTACACGGAATCTTTGACTTAGCCCTCTTCTGGATTCAGTCAGGTTTCATTTTCTTGCTAGTTATGTGCAGTATTCCGTTGGAGCATCGAACGTTGGTATCGGATATGACAGATTAAATTTATAAGATTAAAAAATTCTTCTACCTTGGGTGGGAGATTTTTTTACTGGGGAAAATTATTTCTAAGTCGAAATAGTTGACAGTTATAACAATGAGTGTTACAATTACTTTGTTCGTTTCGATATCGAAATAAATTGGAGGTGTCATGAAAGATAGTCATTTGGTAGCCCATCATATTCGTTTGTTGAATGGGCGGATTTTTCAAAAGTTACTGAGCCAAGATCCTGAAGCTCTTTATCGTAGTGAACAGGGGAAGATTTTAGCGGTTTTATGGAATAGTGAAACTGGCTGCGCAACTGCGACAGATATTGCTTTGGCGACTGGACTTGCTAATAATACGCTGACGACTATGATTAAAAAGCTAGAGGAACAAAATCTTGTAACTATTAGTCCATGTGGAGAAGATAAGCGTAAGAAGTATTTGGTTTTAACAGAGTTGGGGCAGTCTCAGAAAGAAGTGGGGCATCGTGTCAGTCAGAAATTGGATACGATCTTTTACAAAGGATTTTCAGAGGAAGAAATTCGTCAGTTTGAAGCCTTTCAAGAAAGAATTTTGGCTAATCTGAAAGAGGAGGAAAATGAGATTTAAAATGGAGCAAATTAACTGTTTATAAGTAAAGGCCACTTTTGACTTTGTTTTCCAACTCTTAGGACAAGGAAACTATGTGGTTAGCTATGGTCAGACTCAGATTGGTGGAGTTGCCTATGCTCAGTACGATATCTTCCGTCTAGAAAACGGGAAAATTGTGGAGCATTGGGGCAATAAGGAAGTCATGCCTAAGGTAGAAGACTTGACCAATCGAGGGAAGTTTTAAATTGAGGATACAGAATGATTGAATACAAAAATGTGGCGCTACGCTACACAGAAAAAGATGTCTTGAAAGATGTCAATTTACAGATTGAGAATGGCGAGTTTATGGTTTTAGTAGGGCCGTCTGGCTCAGGTAAGACGACCATGATTAAGATGATTAACCGCCTCTTGGAACCAACTGATGGAAATATTTACATGGATGGCAAGCGCATCAAAGACTATGATGAGCGTGAACTTCGTCTTTCTACTGGTTATGTTTTACAGGCCATTGCTCTCTTTCCAAATCTAACGGTTGCGGAAAATATTGCCCTGATTCCTGAGATGAAGGGATGGACTAAGGAAGAAATTGCTCAGAAAACAGAAGAGCTTTTGGCAAAGGTTGGTTTACCAGTAGCTGAGTATGGGCATCGACTTCCAAGTGAATTATCTGGTGGAGAACAGCAACGGGTTGGTATTGTTCGTGCCATGATTGGTCAGCCTAAGATTCTCCTCATGGATGAGCCTTTTTCAGCCTTGGATGCAATTTCGAGGAAACAGTTGCAGGTTCTGACTAAAGAATTGCATAAAGAGTTTGGGATGACAACTATTTTTGTAACTCATGATACGGATGAAGCCTTGAAATTGGCAGACCGTATTGCTGTCTTGCAGGATGGAGAAATTCGCCAGGTGGCGAATCCCGAGACTATTTTAAAAGCTCCTGCCACAGAATTTGTAGCAGACTTGTTTGGAGGTAGTGTTCATGAATAATTTAATTGCAACTTTTCAGGATCGTTTTAGTGATTGGTTGACGGCTCTATCTCAACATTTGCAGTTGTCACTTTTGACCTTGTTGCTGGCCATCTTTATAGCGATTCCCTTGGCTGTTTATCTTCGATATCATGAGAAGTTAGCGGATTGGGTCTTACAGATTGCAGGGATTTTCCAGACCATCCCGTCTCTGGCCTTGTTAGGGCTCTTTATTCCCTTGATGGGAATTGGAACCTTGCCGGCTTTGACAGCGTTAGTGATTTATGCGATCTTTCCGATTTTGCAAAATACCATCACTGGGCTGAAGGGAATTGATCCGAGTCTGCAAGAGGCTGGGATTGCCTTTGGGATGACCAGATGGGAACGTCTCAAGAAGTTTGAAATTCCACTTGCCATGCCTGTTATGATGTCTGGGATTCGGACGGCAGCTGTCTTGATTATCGGTACGGCAACCTTGGCGGCCTTGATTGGGGCAGGGGGCTGGGTTCCTTTATCCTTTTGGGAATTGACCGTAATAATGCCAGTCTGATTTTGATTGGTGCCCTTTCTTCTGCAGTGCTTGCCATTGCCTTTAACTTCCTACTAAAAGTGATGGAAAAAGCAAAATTGCGGACGATTTTTTCTGGTTTTGCCTTGGTGACAATATTGCTCGGTTTGTCTTATAGTCCAGCTCTTTTGGCTAAAAAAGAGAAAGAGAACCTGATCATTGCTGGAAAATTGGGACCGGAACCAGAAATTTTGGCTAATATGTATAAGTTACTGATTGAAGAAAATACCAGCATGACTGCGACTGTTAAACCGAATTTTGGGAAAACAAGCTTTCTCTATGAAGCTCTGAAAAAAGGCGATATTGACATCTATCCTGAATTTACTGGTACGGTGACTGAAAGCTTACTTCAACCATCACCTAAAGTGAGTCATGAGCCAGAGCAGGTTTATCAGGTAGCGCGTGATGGTATTGCCAAACAGGATCATCTAGCCTATCTCAAACCTATGTCTTATCAAAATACCTACGCTGTAGCTGTTCCGAAAAAGATTGCTCAAGAATATGGCTTGAAGACCATTTCGGACTTGAAAAAAGTGGAAGGGCAGTTGAAGGCAGGCTTTACACTTGAGTTTAATGACCGTGAAGATGGAAATAAGGGCCTGCAATCAATGTACGGTCTCAATCTCAATGTAGCGACTATGGAGCCAGCTCTTCGCTATCAGGCTATTCAGTCAGGTGATATTCAAATCACGGACGCCTATTCGACCGATGCGGAATTGGCGCGTTATGATTTACAGGTATTGGAAGATGACAAGCAACTCTTCCCACCTTATCAAGGGGCTCCACTGATGAAAGAAGCTCTTCTCAAAAAACATCCAGAGTTGGAAACTGTTCTTAATAAATTAGCTGGTAGATTACAGAAAGTCAGATGAGTCAGCTTAACTATCAAGTCGGTGTCGAAGGCAAGTCAGCAGAACAAGTAGCTAAGGAGTTTCTACAAGAACAAGGTTTGTTGAAGAAATAGCTTGAAAAGCTAAACTCAACTTGGTAAACGACTAGATAAAAGAATGCTCAGACAATTTTGTCTGGGCTTTTTTGGTGTTAGAATTAATGATTTTCATTTTTAAATGGAAAATAAGAGAAAATTCTCAGGAATTTGCAAATCTTACTGTAAAGACACTTGACTATTCACAAAATAGGTGTATAATGTATTGTGAACTACTTAACAAATAAAGATTTCCAGCTCATGTCGACTAAGGATGGAAATCTTGTGTATAGACAGTTCAGTAGATATATAATAGAGCGTTGCGTCCGAAAGTCTATCCAGACACGGCTCTTTAAAAACAAAAGGAGAAGATTATGAAAACAGAACCGATTCATCGTACCAGTATGTGGAAATTTAAGTTAAGTGCTGCCACCATGACTTTGATTCCCGCTGCCGTGGGGATTAACTATGTTGCCAAAGCCTTGGCGGAGGGGTTAAAGTTGCCCGTTTGGCTGGGGTCTTTGGGAACCTTTCTTACCAGCATGTTGGCTGGGCCGGTTGCCGGTGCCATTAGTGGTTTCATCAACAACGTGATCTATGGGCTGACCTTATCGCCAATTTCAACCGTGTATGCGATTACCAGCATCGGAATTGGGATTGCTGTCGGAGTTTTGCACGCCAATGGGTGGTTCTCGTCAGCGCGAAGAGTATTTGTTTCTGCTATTATTATTGCCATCGTTTCAGCTGTCATTTCAACGCCACTCAACGTCATCTTTTGGGGTGGTCAGACCGGTATCGCTTGGGGTGACTCATTATTTGCGGTAATGGTCGCCAATCATGCACCAGTGTGGCTGGCCTCATTTACCGATGAGTTTGTCTTGGATATTTTGGATAAAGTCTGCGTGGCCTACCTGGCATTCTTCATCTATCGTCAGCTGCCGAAGCGGATGGTGCACTTCTTTAGCGATGATAAATGATGACTGATAAAACATTGATTTCTGGAGCGCCAAGGGTCAAGCTCAAGTGGTACCAGGTGATCGATCCGATTACTAAGCTCTTGTTCATCTTGGACATGACGTTGTTGAGCTTTGCCAGTATGAATTTATTGCTTCAGGCCGGATTAATTCTTGTCGCAACACTGCTATTGTTGTTTTCCAAATTGAGTTCTACCACCTTTAAGGCGCTGGGATTCAGCCTGTTTCTGATTTGTACCATGCTGATCATCCAAGGGTTATTTTACAGTCGGAATCAAACTGTGCTGTTTCTGTGCTTGGGGTGTCGTTCTACAAAGAAGGCCTGATTTACGCCACCACTCTGGGTTGTCGAGTATTGGTGATTATTTTGACCAGTGGCTTTTTTATGGTGACCACGAGTATTTCAGAAAACGCGGCCTATTTGGAATTGTCCGGATTGTCTTATAAAACCGTCTACGTTCTGATGTCGGTGTGTTATATTTTGCCGGAAATGATGCGCAATATGCGGAAAATCCAGCAGGCACAAAAAGTTCGCGGAACCAATCCGCAAAAAACGTTGATTCAGAAATTAAAGTCAGTCCTGCCGGTTCTAATTCCATTGGTGATTAAGACCTTGGATCAATCGATGACGCGGTCGATTTCTCTCCAACTGAGAGGTTTTGATAATCTCAACCGGACTGTCAGAACCTCCCAGCGCGTGTATCGCCTGTCGCGGACGCTGCACATTGGTCTGACTGGATTGGCAATTTTATTGATTGGGTGGAAGATATGGACGAAGATAAACGGATTGTAATTGAAAATTTGACCACCCGTTATCCGGGTACTGAGCAACCACAACTGCGTCAGATTAACGCGGAGGTTCATACCGGCCAGGTGGTTGGGATTATCGGGAATAGCCACTCCGGCAAATCGACTTTGTGCCGTGTGCTGGCAGGGGTCATTCCCAAAATTGTGTCTGCTGAGATTGAGGGCGATTGGCACATGTTTGGCCAGCGAGTGTCCGACAATTGGCCCGTTTATAATGCCATGAATGGAGTTGTACTGCAAAATCCAGCTGGCCAACTAAGCGGGTTGGCAGACACGGTTGCCGATGAAATCGCCTTTGACTTGATTAATCAGGGAATGGCTGAAGGACTGATTCAAAAACGGGTTGAAGAAGTTGCCACGCAAATGGGGCTGATTGAACAACTGAATTTGCGTCCCGAGAGCCTTTCCGGTGGTCAGATCCAGCGGTTGGCAATTGCCACGGCGATTGCGGCTAACCCGGCTGTTTTGATTATGGATGATCCGACCAGTCAAATGGATCCCCTTGGCCGCCGACAATTTTTCCAATGGCTGGCCCAAGTCAAAGAGACGACTGTCTTCATTGTCACCAGTGAAATTGACGATTTGTGCGAAGTAGCCGACGTTGTGTGGGTGCTGCACGAGGGTCAAATGGTAGCCCAGGGCAGGCCGGGTGAGGTGTTTAATCATTTGGCAGCTGACTGGCAGATTCCAGCCCCGACAATCCAGCAACTTGCTCAAAAATGGATTGGCACTTGGCTGATGGCCGGTATCCGGTGAATTACGCTGATCTGAAGGAGGTTCGTTATGTCCACAATTGAACTGAGCAACCTGACGTTCACTTATCCGGAACGGTCCTTTAGATTGGATGTTGAAGACAAACACTTCGCCGATCCGATGGTGGCGATTGTCGGCCAAAATGGTGCCGGCAAATCAACGCTCTTCAAATTGTTGACGGGTTTGCTGACACCACAAACCGGTGTGATTAAGATTGATGGAGAAAATTTTAATGATCTTAAACCAGTCGAAAAGTTACTGAAGGTTGGGATTACTTTTCAGAATCCTGACGATCAGCTTTTCAACCCGACCGTTCAACGAGAGGTGGAGTGGAGTGTCGCGCAGGTCATGGATGACCACGACACGATTACGAGGCGGGCTTTAGCGGCTCTAAAAAGAGTTGGCTTGGATGATAAAACAGCTGAAAGTCCATATGACCTTTCATTGTCGGAACGCAAGCTGTTGAGCGTTGCCACAGTTTTGGCAGTGGATCCGGCGATTTATTTATTTGATGAGCCGATGATGTCGCTTGATTGGGAAAGCCGGCGCAAGTTGACCGCAATTTCCATCAGTTGGCTGATTCGGGCCACCAAGTTGTGACCATCACCCATGACATGGATTGGGTCGCCGCCGAGTTTGAGTCGGTGTATGTTATGGAACACGGGAAGTTTGGCTTCGCCGGCAGTCCACGGGAATTGTTCAGCAATCACGAACTTGTCCAGCGAGTTGGATTACTACCCCCGCGGATTATGGACATAGCGGAGTCGCTGGGTGATTCACAGACATATTTATCGGTTAATGATTATTGCCAGAAAAATCGAGATGTATAGAAAAAGTCACCTCTGCGGGTTTTCCAGGTTGAAGGATTAACTTCAGCTTCTGGCAAGAACTCACATGGGTGACTTTTGTGTTTAATAACGTTTCATGATCATCGGGTGCTTCCTCAGATCAATCGGTTTGATTTTACTTTGTTTCATGGTCATAATCATATACCATTTCTTTTGGATTTTTTGTTTGACTAATACAAAATAGGTCTTCATAGGTCTTCGCATTTTTAGCGCCCATTAGGATCATCAGTATAATTTTCTGAATTAGGAGACTGTCCCATCACTATTCGAACTTCGTCTCCCAACTTACGCTGTTCCCATTCATCCGTGAGTCCTTTAAATCGCAATTCTGGAACTTTCTTTTTAACTGAATCATCTATTTTCGCCATAGTCCCCACCATTTTATTGGTTTTTCTTGTTCTTCTATCCTTTTTTGATCTTTGATTTGTTCCTGCAAATTTTCCAACTTCTCTTTAAGAGCGTTCACTTCATCTTTATATTGATTGTCTAAGTGTTTGAATGAGGGCATTTTGAGGGCTTTTAAGTTATCATTTTCCGCCTTGTATTCTTCTAGCAACTTTTTATCTTGCAAGGCTAATCGTTGTTACTGGTCTAACAAATTAGTTAGTTTTTCTATTTGTTGGTCTTTGGTATTTGATTTGCTACTACTTTCTACTTTACCTAAAATTATTTTTTCTGCTTTAGAATTTATTAGATTAGACCCATTGGAACTTTTAAGCTGTAATTCTTTTGGTAACCTTTGGTAGTGATATTGAATATTTTGTTTTGTAACACTCAACTCATCCGCCAGCTCTTTGATCGTTTTTAAGTCTTCACTCATGGTTTAAGTCCTGCTTTTAACCGTTGGTAGATATTGTTCAATGGCTTTTTTGAGGTAGCGTGCGATATTATGCTTAGAATATTCTTCACGTCTGCTGGCAACATAAGACAAGCGGTCTTTAACACTATTTAGCCCTCTTAATTCTTTCAGTTCGTCATAGAGGGGGTAAACATGGACTTGCAATCCTGTCATGATTTTTGTATCTTGCATTTCAAACGGACTTAGCAACATATTTTCTAGCAATAGCGTGGTGTACTTGCTTTTCATTACTTCAATAGCTAGCTTATCTTCGGTTTCTGCTTTGCGTGCTTTATCTTCTTGATAGGCGGTATCTTCTAACTTATAGCTGTTATCGTCTGCTCGACGTTTCTTTCGTAACCAGATATCCAATGTTAAACCGTCCGAATCAATCGCTCGATAGAGATAATGCCAACGCCCCTTAATTTTGATATAGGTTTCATCCATTTTCCACGAATAGAAGGACTGTTTATTTTTCTTTTTCCAGAGATGATAGAGGATTTTACTGTATTCTTGAACCCACCGATAAATCGTAGTGTGACAAACATTTATTCCACGGTCATAAAGCAATTCCTGAACTTCACGATAGCTCAGATTGTAACGTAGGTAATAACCAACAGCGACAATGATGACGTCTTGTTGGAATTGTTTGCCTTTAAAATGATTCATCTCTCAAGCCTTACTAACCTTTTTTCTGCTCTTTGAGAAGCTGAAGGTCGTGCTAGTAACTACCTATTTGGTTTGATTAATTCCATCATTTATCTGGTGCTTGCCCTTCAAAAAGGCTTTTATGGTGAGGTATTGACGACTCTTTACTTTACAGTCATGCAACCGATTGGACTTCTAGTTTGGATTTATCAAGCTCAGTTCAAGAAAGAAAAGCAGGAGTTTGTCGCGCGTAAGCTGGATGGCAAGGGGTGGACCAAGTATCTTTCCATTAGTGTTCTTTGGTGGTTGGCTTTTGGTTTTATTTATCAGTCTATCGGTGCCAATCGTCCCTATCGTGATTCAATCACCGATGCGACCAATGGGGTAGGACAAATTTTCATGACAGCTGTTTACCGTGAACAATGGATATTCTGGGCAGCTACAAATGTCTTTTCAATTTATCTCTGGTGGGGAGAAAGCCTGCAAATCCAAGGGAAATATCTAATTTACCTAATCAATAGTCTAGTTGGATGGTATCAGTGGAGCAAGGCAGCTAAGCAGAATACTGACTTACCTAACTAAGAAACAAAGTAAGAAATAAAGTTTGAAAGTACTGTTTTGAATTTTCGGTTAAAACAGATAGAGTTGATAATCAAGGATTTGAGATAATGAAAAAGAGGATCAGTTGGTCCTCTTTTGTTGTTGAAAAGTAAAAACTCAGTAGCCTAGGTATAAGGCAACTGAGCTCTACTCTGTATTCATTTTTAGAAATAAGAAGGTCTAGATAAAACTGGACCACTTCTTGTTCTGTGAAATCTTGCCCTTTTTTGAGCCACCAGGTCAATGTCTCGATAAAGTTGGTAACAACTAAGTGTTGGAGATAAGAATCAGGCAGACTGGGGTGAGCTTTTTTCAAATCATCAGCCAGCATGGGATAGACGTGGTGCTCCAGCTCTCTCTGGAGTTGACGGAGGAAGTAGTCATTTTTGGAGAATAGTAAACTGGTGATATGGTCTTGATTTTTCTGAAAATGCAGAAAGAGGTGGGCGAGGTAATCTTCGGTTGAAATGGCTTGCTCTCTTTCAAAAAGATGATGGAAGAGGTAGCGGCAAAGGTCGTCCAGAAGCAGCTCCTTGCTCTCATAGTGACAGTAAAAGGTAGAACGTCCCACATCTGCGAGATCAATAATATCCTGAACAGTAGTGGCCTCGTAGCCCTTAGCATTCAAAAGTTGTAGAAAAGCTTGATAGATGGCTTTTTTTGTTTTACTGATACGGCGGTCAATCTTAGTCATATGGACACTTGAGGCAAATTGTTCAGAACTGAATAAAGCTGACGCTTTGCTTCTATCCTTTCTTTGAGTTTTAGTGGATAATGATAATGAACAAGGTGTTCATGAATCTATTATAACAAAGGAATGAGAAATATGAAGGCAAAATATGCCGTTTGGCTAGCTTTTTTCTTAAATTTGACTTATGCCATTGTCGAGTTTATTGCAGGTGGAGTATTTGGTTCGAACGCTGTTCTTGCTGACTCTGTGCATGACTTGGGAGATGCGATTGCAATTGGAATATCAGCTTTTCTAGAAACCATCTCTAATCGTGAAGAAGATAATCAGTACACCTTGGGCTATAAGCGGTTTAGTCTGCTAGGAGCCTTGGTAACAGCGATAATACTCATGACAGGATCAGTTCTAGTCATTTTGGAAAATGTCACGAAGATTTTAAATCCGCAACCAGTCAATGATGAGGGGATTCTCTGGTTAGGAATGATTGCGATTACTATTAATGTGTTAGCCAGTCTAGTGGTTGGTAAGGGAAAGACAAAGAATGAGTCTATTCTGAGTCTGCATTTTCTGGAAGATACCCTAGGGTGGCTGGCTGTGATTCTGATGGCCATTGTTCTTCGATTTACGGACTGGTATATCCTAGATCCGCTTTTGTCCCTTGTCATTTCTTTCTTCATTCTTTCAAAAGCCCTTCCACGTTTTTGGTCTACACTCAAGATTTTCTTGGATGCTGTGCCGGAAGGTCTTGATATTAAGCAAGTAAAGAGTGGCCTGGAGCGATTGGACAATGTGGCCAGTCTTAATCAGATTAATCTCTGGACTATGGATGGTTTGGAAAAAAATGCCATTGTCCATGTTTGTATAAAAGAAATGGGGAATATGGAAGCTTGTAAAGAATCTATTCGAATTTTCCTCAAAGATTGTGGTTTCCAAAATATTACCATTGAAGTGGATGCTGACTTAGAAACCCACCAAGAACATAAGCGAAAGGTGTGTGACTTGGAGCCGAATCATGGGCATCGTCATTAGAAAAAAATGAAAAATACTTGGGTACTATCTTATTTGGAATAGAGTAATTTTTTTATTATTTAGATATATTAAAAGATTGGTAAGTTAAGAGCATTGTATAAACTCCATTACATGATTGATAATTATAAAAAATTTTTCGATTAGATACAAAATGCTTGACTTGGAGTCAACTCAAAGTTATATAATAAGATAAGTGAGTTAGAATAGCTTAAACTCAGTGAATGAGAGGAGGTTAGTGTATGAATATTAAATCTGCCAGTGACTTGTTGGGAATTTCAGCGGATACGATTCGGTATTATGAACGGGTTGGTCTTGTGCCACCGATTACTCGTACTGAGACTGGGATTCGTGATTTTCAAGATCAGGATATCGAAGCACTGGAATTTATTAAGTGTTTTCGTTCGGCGGGTGTCTCTGTAGACAGTTTAGTTGACTATATGTCGCTCTACCAAAAGGGGGATGAAACGAGAGAGGAAAGGCTTGGTATTTTAGAAGAGGAAAAGAAAAAATTAGAGGAGCGCTTGTCTCAGTTACAGACGGCTTTAAATCGCTTAAATCTCAAAATTAAACTTTACAAGGAAGGAAAATTTTAAATGAAATCAGCAGTATATACAAAGGCAGGCCAGGTTGGACTTGCTACAATTGAACGTCCGCAAATTATCGAAGCAGATGATGCTATTATCCGCATTGTCCGTACTTGCGTTTGTGGTTCGGACCTTTGGAGTTACCGGAATCCCGAAATCGAAGAAGGACATAGAAATAGCGGTCATGAGGCGATCGGAATTGTCGAAGAAGTTGGTGAGAACGTTACTACAGTAAAACCAGGTGACTTTGTCATTGCCCCTTTCACACATGGTTGTGGTCAGTGTGATGCTTGCCGTGCTGGTTTTGATGGTTCGTGTGATAATCATCCTGGTAACAACTGGTCAGGTGGTGTCCAGGCGGAATATATCCGATTCCACTATGCCAATTGGGCGCTGGTTAAAATTCCAGGACAACCTTCAGATTATAGCGAAGGTATGCTAAAGTCCCTTTTGACTCTTGCTGATGTGATGCCGACAGGCTATCATGCGGCGCGCGTTGCAAATGTTCAAAAAGGGGACAAGGTTGTTGTTATCGGTGATGGGGCTGTTGGTCAATGTGCTGTCATCGCAGCTAAAATGCGTGGAGCATCGCAAATTATCCTTATGAGTCGTCATGAAGATCGTCAAAAGATGGCTCTGGAGTCAGGTGCGACAGCTGTTGTAGCTGAACGTGGTCAAGAAGGAATTACCAAGGTGCGTGAAATTCTCGGTGGGGGAGCAGACGCAGCACTTGAATGTGTTGGAACGGAAGCAGCGATTGATCAAGCACTTGGTGTTCTCCATAATGGAGGGCGCATGGGCTTTGTTGGTGTACCGCACTATGAAAATCGTGCCATTGGCTCAACCTTTGGTCAAAATACAATAATCGGAGGTGGTCCAGCTTCTGTCACAACTTATGACAAACAAGTATTACTAAAAGCCGTTCTTGATGGCGATATCAACCCAGGCCGTGTCTTTACTTCAAGCTATAAATTAGAAGATATTGATCAAGCTTATAAAGATATGGATGAACGTAAGACCATTAAGTCTATGATTGTGATGGACTAAAAAAGAAAATCCTAGTGGAGATTTGAGACTCTCTATTAGGATTTTTTGTCATGTTTAATTTGTGGAGTTATGGCAGAGTACTTTCTCTCAGAGTCAGTCTGGTTCCCAACATGGTTAGGCTAGGGATTTTGCGACCGTGGAGTACTTCCTTATTAAGAATATCCATACCTGCTCGGCCCATTTCTTCAGTATAAACCGTGATGCTAGAAAGGGGAGGATAAACCTGCTTGGTCAGGCTGGTGTCGTTAAAGGAAATAAGACTGACGCGGTCGGGCAGGTTGATTCCAGCTTCTTGGAGGGCACGGAGGGCACCGATAGCTAAACTATCGCTGGCTGCGAAAAAGGCTGGCGGGAGTTGATCTCCCAAGTTCTGAATGGCTTCCTTCATCAAGTCATAGCCAGACTGGGCGGTAAAGCTTCCTTGAAAGACCAGTTCATCATGATAAATTCCCTTCGCTTGACTGTAGTTTCTGAAATTTTCCAGCCGCTTATCCTCAATGATTTCTTCTTGGTCGGTTGTTTCCTCAAGCCCTGTTAGAATCCCAATACGGTCCATCCCTTGACTGAGGAAATAATCGACAACCTGTTTCATGGCAGTGTAAAAGTCCGTGATAATGCAGGTGTGTCCCAGTGAGAGGGTATCACTGTCTAGAAAGACAAGAGGCTTTTGGTATTCTTCAAAGGCAGAGATCTGAGCTCGACTAAACTTTCCGATGCAGAGAATCCCGATGACTTCCTCGCTCAGTGTAAAAGGATGGTCATTAAAATAGCGTAAGATATCATAGTCCAATTCTTGGGCTCTTTTTTCTATGCCTAGGCGGATCTGGTAGTAGTAGAGGTCGTCTAGCTCTCCTTGTTCGCTGACCCATTGGATAATGGCAATCTTTTGCTTGGGCTTAGTGGACTCGCCTGTCTTGAGGTGCTTGGTGTAGCCCAGCTCTTCAGCAACGGTTAAAATACGGTGTCTGGTTTCTTCTGTGACAGATAGACTCTGGTCGCGGTTGAGGACACGGGATACGGTCGCGATAGAGACAGAGGCTAGCTGTGCGATGTCTTTTAAGGTAGCCATAAATCCTCCTTCTTTAGGTTAGTATATCATATTTTTCTGCTTTTTACTGATAGTTTAGTAAAATTTTAGTAAAAAGGATTGACCTTGGGAAATCCCTTGGATACAATAGAAGAAAACGATTACACGTTAAGGTGACTTAACGGACAGTAAAAGGAGAAATCATATGACACAACATCTTACTACTGAAGCTCTTCGTAAAGACTTTCTTGCCGTTTTTGGTCAAGAAGCAGATCAAACTTTCTTTTCACCAGGTCGTATCAATCTGATTGGCGAACACACAGACTACAATGGCGGACACGTTTTTCCAGCTGCTATTTCCTTGGGAACTTATGGTGCAGCTCGCAAGCGTGACGACCAAGTTTTACGTTTCTATTCAGCCAACTTTGAGGACAAGGGTATTATCGAAGTGCCTCTTGCAGACCTCAAATTTGAAAAAGAGCACAACTGGACCAACTATCCAAAAGGGGTCCTTCATTTCTTGCAAGAAGCTGGGCACGTGATTGACAAAGGGTTTGATTTTTATGTTTATGGGAATATCCCAAATGGTGCTGGCTTGTCTTCATCAGCGTCCTTGGAACTATTGACAGGGGTCGTGGCAGAGCATCTCTTTGATTTAAAATTAGACCGTTTGGATTTGGTTAAAATCGGAAAACAAACAGAAAACAACTTTATCGGAGTCAATTCTGGTATCATGGACCAGTTTGCTATCGGAATGGGAGCGGACCAACGTGCTATTTACTTAGATACTAACACTTTAGAGTATGACTTGGTGCCACTTGATTTGAAGGACAATGTCGTTGTTATTATGAACACCAATAAACGCCGTGAATTGGCGGACTCTAAATACAATGAACGTCGTGCTGAGTGTGAGAAGGCAGTGGAAGAATTGCAAGATGCCTTAGATATTCAGACCTTGGGTGAATTGGATGAGTGGGCCTTTGACCAATATAGCTACCTGATTAAAGATGAAAATCGTTTGAAACGTGCTCGCCATGCTGTGCTTGAAAACCAACGTACCCTTAAAGCTCAAGCAGCCCTCCAAGCAGGAGATTTGGAAAGATTTGGTCGTTTGATGAATGCTTCTCACGTTTCTCTTGAGCATGATTATGAAGTAACTGGTTTGGAATTGGATACTCTTGTTCATACAGCTTGGGCACAAGAAGGCGTTCTCGGTGCTCGTATGACAGGGGCAGGTTTTGGCGGATGTGCCATTGCCTTGGTGCAAAAAGATGCTGTTGATGACTTTAAGGAAGCTGTAGGCAAACACTACGAGGAAGTAGTTGGCTACGCTCCAAGTTTCTATATCGCTGAAGTTGCAGGTGGCACTCGCGTCCTTGACTAGTCAAAAGGAGGCTTTATGGTGACCTTAGTAGATAAATTTGTAACACATGTCATTTCTGAAAGTTCATTTGAGGAAATGGATCGAATCTACCTGACCAATCGTGTCTTGGCACGAGTGGGAGACGGCGTTTTGGAAGTTGAGACGGATCTGGATAAAGTGATTGACCTCAAGGACCAGCTGGTTGAGGAAGCCGTTCGATTAGAGACGATTGAGGATAGTCAGACTGCACGTGAAGTCCTTGGTGCTGAACTGATGGACTTGGTGACCCCTTGTCCGAGTCAGGTCAATCGTGACTTCTGGGAAACCTATGCCCACTCTCCTGAGCAATCTATAGAGGATTTTTACCAACTCAGTCAGAAAAATGACTACATCAAACTCAAGGCCATTGCTAAAAATATTGCTTATCGTGTTCCATCTGATTACGGTGAACTTGAAATTACCATCAACCTCTCTAAGCCTGAAAAGGATCCCAAAGAGATTGCGGCAGCCAAGTTGGTGCAAGCTAGTAATTATCCTCAGTGTCAGCTTTGTCTAGAGAATGAGGGCTACCATGGTCGAGTCAACCACCCAGCTCGCAGCAACCATCGTATTATCCGTTTTGAAATGGCTGGTCAGGAGTGGGGATTCCAGTATTCGCCCTATGCTTACTTTAATGAGCACTGTATTTTCTTAGATGGCCAGCATCGTCCCATGGCCATTAGTCGTCAGAGTTTTGAACGTCTGCTGGCTATCGTAGAGCAGTTTCCAGGATATTTTGCAGGCTCTAATGCCGACCTGCCGATTGTGGGTGGCTCTATTCTGACTCATGACCACTATCAGGGAGGCCGTCACGTATTTCCTATGGAATTGGCTCCCTTGCAAAAGACCTTCCAATTTGCTGGTTTTGAGCAGGTTAAGGCTGGGATTGTCAAGTGGCCCATGTCAGTGTTGCGTTTGACTTCGGATTCCAAAGAAGATTTGATCAACTTAGCTGACAAGATTTTGCAGGAATGGCGCCAGTATTCAGACCCTGAAGTGCAGATTTTGGCTGAGACTGATGGGACACCGCATCATACCATTACACCTATTGCCCGTAAACGCGATGGACAGTTTGAGTTGGACTTGGTCTTGCGGGACAATCAGACATCGCCAGAGCATCCTGATGGCATCTATCATCCCCACAAGGATGTCCAACATATCAAGAAGGAAAATATCGGCTTGATTGAGGTCATGGGCTTAGCAATCTTGCCACCACGTCTGAAAGGAGAAGTGGAGCAAGTCGCTAGCTATCTTGTAGGAGAAGTTGTTACAGTTGCCGATTATCATCAGAAATGGGCAGATCAACTCAAAGTCCAACATCCAGATCTAACGGATAAAGAAAAAGCCCTTGAAATCGTCAAGGACTCTGTGGGTACTATCTTTGCGCGTGTACTTGAGGATGCAGGAGTCTACAAGCAGACGGAACAAGGGCAGACAGCCTTTATGCGCTTTGTGGAACAGGTCGGAATTTTACCAGACTAGGTGCTTTCTCCTTGCACAGTCCTATAAAAAGTAGTATCATAGTGTCGTTTGAAATATCAGGAGGAAACGATGAAAGATTTTCATTTTGACGCTATATCTGCCTTTGAAAATTACGAAATTGAACAAATGAGAGATGGTCACGTTGTGGTGACGACCAAAGTAGTAGACTCGTCGCTCAACTACTATGGCAATGCCCATGGTGGCTATCTCTTTACCCTTTGTGACCAGATCAGTGGTTTGGTGGTTATCTCGCTGGGGCTTGATGGAGTGACACTCCAATCTTCTATCAACTACCTCAAAGCAGGAAAACTCGACGATGTATTGACAATAAAAGGAGAATGTGTCCATCAAGGTCGCACAACCTGTGTGGTGGATGTGGATATTACCAATCAAGAGGGCAGAAATGTCTGTAAAGCAACCTTTACCATGTTTGTCACAGGCCAACGGTCAGAAGACAGACAGGTAAGGATATAGATAAACTAAAAAAGAGGCTTACACCTCTTTTTCTTATTTCTTTTTATGATTTAATACTGCATTGAGGACAATGGCAAGTAGACTAGCTACGACGATTCCGTTTGAGAAGAACATTTGGAAGGCTGTTGGCATGCTGATGAAGAGATTACTGTTATTTAGACCGACACCTGCAGCGATTGAGACTGCTGCGATAAGGAAGTTATGTTCATTGTTAGCAAAGTCAACACGAGCGAGGATTTGCATCCCTTGAATAGATACAAAACCAAACATCACCAGCATGGCACCACCGAGGACAGGGCTTGGAATGATTTGGGCAAGGGCACCAAACTTAGGAAGGAGTCCAAGGAGAACCAGGAAACCAGCTGCGTAGTAGATTGGCAGGCGAGTCTTGATACCTGATAATTTAACCAAACCAACGTTTTGTGAAAATCCTGTGTAAGGGAAGGTGTTAAAGATTCCTCCGAGAAGTACGGCCAAACCTTCTGCTCGGTAACCGTTGCGAAGGCGCGTGCTGTCGATTGGATCTTTTGTGATATCAGACAAGGCCAGATAAACACCAGTCGACTCAACCATAGACACCGTTGCGATGATACACATCATGACAATAGATGAGATTTCAAAGGTTGGCATCCCAAAGTAGAGTGGAGTTGGGACATGGACAAGAGGTGCTGCTGCAACAGGAGAGAAGTCCACCAAGCCCATGCTGGCAGCAATGGCAGTTCCAACAACCAGACCAATCAAAATGGAGATAGACTTGATAAATCCTTTAGTAAAGATGTTGATCAAGAGGATAATCAGAACAGTGATAGCTGCAAGCAAGAGACTTTGACCAGTTGGTTCTGGAACGTTATTTCCCATATTTCCAATAGCAACAGGAATCAAGGTTAAACCAATAGTGGTAATAACAGATCCTGTTACGATAGATGGGAAGAGATTGGCTACTTTTGAGAAAACGCCTGAAACAAGAACCACGTAAATCCCTGATGCGATAAGGGCACCAAACATAGCGCCACTACCATGGCTTTGCCCAATCATAATCAAGGGAGCGACCGACTGAAAGGCGACTCCAAGAACGACTGGGAGTCCAATACCAAAGTATTTGTTGAGTTGGAGTTGGAGGAAGGTTGCCACTCCACACATGAAGATATCTGTGGAAATCAGGTAAGTCAACTGCTCAGCTGAATAGCCAAGTGCTGTCGCAATCATGATGGGAACCAGGATAGATCCTGAGTACATGGCTAGTAAGTGCTGCAAGCCAAGAACGGCTGCTTGTGAATGTTTTTCTTGAGTTTGCATTAGAGATCTGCCTCCTTAAATACGACCTGACCATTTTCAAAACGATCCAAACGAGCAAGTGATAGGACAGGATAGCCTGCTTTTTCAAGCAAATCACGGCCATCTTGGAAGGATTTTTCAATCACGATACCAATAGCTTCGACTCTTGCACCGGCCTGTTCGATGATTTGAATCAAGCCTTTAGCCGCTTGGCCATTAGCAAGGAAATCATCAATAATCAAGACCTTGTCCTCGGGTGAGAGGAATTTTCCAGCGATGGAAACGGTGCTAGTCACCTGCTTGGTAAAGGAGTAGACTTCGGCAGTTAAGATACCTTCGTTCATGGTGATGTTTTTAGCTTTTTTGGCGAAAATCATGGGAACGTTTAAGGCTTCAGCTGTAAAAACGGCTGGGGCAATACCCGACGCTTCAATGGTTACGACCTTGGTAATGCCAGCAGCGGCAAATTTTTCCGCAAAAACCTTACCAATTTCTCGCATCAGGCTAAAGTCAACTTGGTGGGTTAAAAAGGAATCCACCTTGAGGATGTTATCACCCAAGATATGCCCATCCTTGAGGATGCGCTCTTCTAATAATTTCATAAGACCTCCTAAAGTCTAAAAGCCAGTTTACTTGTTGGTTAAATGTTTCTATGGTGATCCAGTTTGCTAGTACTATATATTTGATAAAACTAGTACGAGCGAAGCGAGTCTTATCAAATATTTCCCGTTGTAGTGGTATCATAGACAATAAGTTTGTTATTGTCTATGACGGAATTTTTGAGACTTTTGGCTCAAAAATTAGGGATGAAATTCCGAAGGAAGTTGCTCCCGTCCGCACTAATTAAGGGAAATATTAAAAATATTCAAAAAGGACCTACTTAATCTCTAAGTAAGTCCCCAAAATAGGCATGGCAAAAACGACCATACCTCACTTCTGACTTACTTATTGTTAGGTGTTCCGGCACCTTGTAGAAACGTCGTGCCAATTCACGACATAAACAAGTAAAATGATATTCAATTTCAAATAGGCTTGAGCCAATGTTTTTATTTTACACTAAATAACTTTATAAATCAAATGTTTTGTTAGTGTTTTAATGAAAAAAACGAACAAAAAAAGAAACCTACAACGAGATACAGTATTGTAGGGTTCTATTATTCTATTCACTAAATCTTAAAAATAGCCATCTGGATCCAAAACTGCAAATTCATGAGGATATATAAAGCTATCTCCTACTCGAAATTCTCTTTTTGTCAGGGGACGATGGATAGGATAGTCAGCTTCCAGCAGTTTTTGGTGGAGCTGAGGAACATCTGCAATGCCAAAGGAAATATTGACACCGCGCCCGAAAGGATAGGTCAGCTGAGCTAATTCTTCTGCGCTACCTTCTTCTAGCATAAGTTGGCAGTCTTCAAGCGAGAGGAAGAGAAATTTCTCCTCTGGACGCTCGTATTCGACAGAGAATCCTAGCAGGTCGCAGTAGAAGTGGCGTGATTTTTCGATGTCAGATACTACAAATTCAGGAATGACAGGCTGATAGTCCATTCGTTTTCTCCTTAGAGTTCAATCTCCATGACAATGGGTGTGTGGTCTTGGCGAGCACCTGAGTCAATCATATCAGATTTAGTGACCTTGTCTGCGAGACGGTTACTTGTGAGCCAGTAGTCGATTCTCCAGCCAGTATTGTTGATTTTAGAAGTCTTGCTGCGCTGTGCCCACCAAGTGTAGCGTTCTGGAACATCGCCGTGAATGTGGCGGAAGGTGTCCGTAAATCCAGTTGCCAAGAGGTTGGTAAATCCAGAACGTTCCCTCGTCGGTAAATCCTGGTGAACGGCGGTTGCTAGCAGGATTTGCAAGGTCGATTTCATTGTGGGCTACGTTGTAGTCGCCGGTCGCAAGGACTGGTTTTTCTTTGTCTAGTTGAGCTAAATACTCCGCATATTTGACATCCCAGACTTGACGTTCTTCCAAGCGTTTGAGACCATCACCAGCATTTGGAGTGTAAACTTGCGTTACGAAATTCATCAAATTCCAAGGTGATGATGCGGCCTTCCAAGTCCATGGTAGAAGGGGCACCGATTTCTGGGAAAGTGACAGTAGGTGTAAGTTCTTTCTTATAAAGGAACATGGTTCCAGCATAGCCTTTACGAGCAGGCTCTTGGGAAGAACGCCACGTGTTTTCGTAGCCTGGGAAGAGTTCTTCTAAAATTTCCAAGTGTTTCTTTGTAGGCCCCTTGGCAGAAAGCTTGGTTTCTTGGATAGCAATGATATCAGCATTTTCTGCCACAAGGGTTTGTAGGACTTCTTGGGACAATTTGGCACGAGCTGAGTCACTAGTTAGGGCAGCATTGAGGGAATCAATATTCCATGAGATAAGTTTCATAAAGTTACCTTTTTCATTCAGATTATAGATTTTATTATACCAAAAAAAGGTCTATTTCCCCAACGTATGGTTTGAAAAATCACCCTCTTTCGTTTATAATTAAGAATGATTATATGAAAGGGAGTGAAAATAAATGAAATTTTACTCATATGACTATGTACTTAGCCAAATCAGTCAGCAAAATGGCATCATGATTGGCTTTGGAATTGTTCTCCTAGCTATCACAGGATTTTTTGCTTTTAAAGCCTATCGAGATAAAAAGGGGACTAAGTTTCGGGAATTGGTCATGATTTTGGCCTTGACCTTGGTGGCCATGCTTTTGGTGACAATCTCAAAATACCAGACCAATCAAGCCTCTAACAATCAATTTCAAACCTCCCTTCATTTCATAGAGGTTGTTTCCAAAGACTTGGGGGTGGATAAATCAGAAGTTTACGTTAATACTTCAGCTGCCACTGATGGAGCGCTTGTCAAGGTAGGTCCAAATTTCTACCGCGCCATGAACGGGAGCCAACCAGACAAGTATCTTTTAGAGAAATTAGAATTGAATCAAACAGACGCTATTGAATTGGTGGAGGTAAACAAATGACACTCAACTATATGGAAATTTTAATCAAACTGGCCTTGGGTCTTTTCTCTCTTGTTTTTGTTATTAATGTGACAGGAAAGGGGAATCTAGCACCTAACTCTGCTACAGACCAAATTCAGAACTATGTTCTTGGTGGTATCATCGGTGGGGTAATTTACAATAGTTCAATCAGTATCCTGCAATACACAGTGATTTTGATGATGTGGACGATTTTGGTTTTGACCCTAAAGTGGCTCAATAACAATGTTCGCTTTGTCAAACGCTTGATTGATGGGAAACCAACTCTCCTCATCAAAAATGGGCAGATTGACCCAGAAGCCTGTCGTTCAGTTGGCTTGTCTGCATCGGATGTAGCCCTCAAACTTCGTAGCCAAGGGATTTTCCAGATGAAGCAAGTTAAACGAGCTGTGCAAGAACAAAATGGCCAACTCATCGTGGTTCAAATGGGAGATGAAAATCCTAAGTATCCAGTTGTGACTGACGGTGTGATCCAAGTCGATGTCTTGGAATCGATTGGTCGTAGCGAAGAGTGGCTGCTTGATAATCTCAGCAAGCAAGGGCATGACAATGTAGCCAACATCTTTATCGCTGAGTATGACAAGGGTGCTGTTACAGTCGTAACCTATGAATAAGAAAAACCTGGGGTCTTGTACTCTTCGAAAATCAAATTCAAACTGCGTCAACGTCGCCTTGCCGTACTCGAGTACAGCCTGCGGCTAGTTTCCTAGTTTGCTCTTTGATTTTCATTGAGTATTGGCCTCAGGTTTTCATTTGCAATCAGAAAGGGATTTTATGTCCATTATTCAAAAACTTTGGTGGTTTTTCAAGTTAGAAAAACGCCGTTATCTAGTCGGGATTGTGGCTCTGGTCTTGGTTTCCGTCCTCAACCTCATTCCCCCAATGGTTATGGGGAGGGTCATTGATGCCATCACATCGGGGCAATTAACCCAGCAGGACCTCCTTCTTGACCTATTTTACTTGCTTCTTTCGGCTTTTGGGATGTACTATCTGCGCTATGTTTGGCGTATGTATATCCTTGGGACTTCCTACCGTTTGGGACAGATTATGCGCTCTCGCTTATTTGAACATTTCACAAAAATGTCTCCAGCTTTTTATCAAACCTACCGGACGGGGGACCTGATGGCACACGCAACCAATGATATCAATGCCCTAACGCGTCTGGCAGGGGGTGGGGTTATGTCAGCGGTTGATGCCTCAATCACAGCTTTAGTGACCTTGTTGACCATGCTCTTTAGCATTTCATGGCAGATGACCTTGGTTGCCATTCTTCCCCTGCCTTTCATGGCTTATGCGACCAGTCGTTTAGGGAGAAAGACTCATAAGGCCTTTGGCGAATCGCAAACCGCTTTTTCCGAACTCAATAACAAGGTACAGGAGTCCGTATCAGGTATTAAAGTGACCAAGTCTTTCGGTTATCAGGCAGATGAGTTGAAGTCCTTTCAGGAAGTCAATGAATTGACCTTCCAAAAGAACCTCCAAACCATGAAATACGATAGTCTCTTTGACCCCATGGTTCTCTTGTTTGTTGGTTCCTCCTATGTTTTAACCCTCTTGGTCGGCTCCTTGATGGTTCAGAAAGGGCAAATCACGGTTGGGAATCTGGTCACCTTTATCAGCTACTTGGATATGCTGGTTTGGCCTCTTATGGCTATTGGTTTCCTCTTTAATATCACTCAGCGAGGCAAGGTTTCCTACCAGCGGATTGAGGAACTCTTGTCTCAGGAATCACCTATACAAGACCCTGAGTTTCCTTTAGATGGCATTGAAAACGGGCGCTTGCAGTACGATATTGATAGCTTTGCCTTTGAAAATGAGGAAACATTGACGGATATTCACTTTAGTTTGGGAAAAGGACAAACCCTGGGCTTGGTTGGTCAGACAGGCTCTGGAAAAACGTCCTTGATCAAGCTTCTCTTGCGTGAGTACGATGTGGATAAGGGAGCCATTTACCTAAACGGTCATGATATTCGGGATTATCGTCTGACGGACCTTCGCAGTCTCATGGGCTATGTTCCTCAGGACCAGTTCCTCTTTGCGACCTCTATCTTAGACAATATCCGCTTTGGCAATCCTAATTTGCCCCTTTCAGCAGTTGATGAAGCTACTAAGCTAGCTCAAGTTTACCAAGACATTGTAGACATGCCTCAGGGATTTGATACGCTGATTGGTGAAAAAGGAGTCAGTCTTTCTGGAGGTCAAAAGCAACGTCTGGCCATGAGTCGAGCTATGATTTTAGATCCAGATATCTTGATTTTAGATGACTCCTTGTCAGCTGTGGATGCCAAGACGGAGTATGCGATTATCGACAACCTCAAAGGAGACGCGAAAGGACAAAGACAACCATTATTACAGCCCATCGCCTCAGTGCAGTTGTCCATGCAGATTTGATTTTAGTCCTGCAAAATGGCCAAATTATCGAACGAGGCAGGCACGAAGACCTGCTAGCTTTGAATGGCTGGTATGCCCAGACCTACCAGTCTCAACAGTTGGAAATGAAAGGAGAAGAAGATGCAGAATAAACAAGAACAATGGACTGTATTGAAGCGCTTGATGTCTTATCTCAAGCCTTATGGACTCCTAACCTTTTTGGCACTCAGTTTTCTACTAGCGACGACGGTCATTAAAAGTGTCATTCCCCTTGTAGCTTCCCACTTTATTGACCAGTATCTCAGCAATCTCAACCAACTCGCTGTGACCGTTTTGCTGGTCTACTATGGTCTTTATATCCTACAAACTCTGGTCCAGTATGTCGGTAATCTTCTCTTTGCGCGGGTGTCCTACAGTATTGTTAGGGATATTCGTCGGGATGCCTTTGCCAATATGGAGAAGCTGGGCATGTCTTACTTTGACAAGACACCAGCAGGCTCCATCGTCTCTCGTTTGACCAATGATACTGAGACCATCAGCGATATGTTTTCGGGGATTCTATCTAGCTTTATCTCAGCAGTTTTTATCTTTCTGACAACCCTTTATACCATGTTGGTGTTGGATTTTCGTTTGACAGTATTTAGTATTGCTTTTTCTCCCCTTGATTTTCCTTTTGGTCAATCTCTATCGGAAAAAATCAGTGAAAATTATTGAGAAAACCAGAAGTCTCTTGTCTGATATCAATAGTAAGCTGGCTGAAAACATCGAGGGAATCAGGATAATCCAGGTCTTTAATCAAGAGAAAGCGCCTGCAGGAAGAATTTGATGAAATCAACCAAGAACACTTGGTCTATGCCAACCGTTCTGTAGCCTTGGATGCCCTCTTTTTGCGCCCCGCCATGAGTTTACTGAAACTCCTAGGCTATGCTGTCTTGATGGCCTACTTTGGCTACCGTGGGCTGTATCTGGGAATAACAGCAGGAACCATGTATGCCTTTATCCAGTACATCAACCGCCTCTTTGATCCCCTGATTGAGGTGACGCAAAACTTTTCAACCCTGCAAACTTCTATGGTTTCTGCAGGCCGTGTCTTTGCCCTAATAGACGAGAGGACCCTATGAGCCTCTTCAAGAAAGATGGGACAGACTAGAGATCAAAGAAGGCAATATCCGTTTTGAACATGTATGTTTCTCTTATGATGGCAAACATTTGATTCTTGATGACATTTCTTTCTCAGTTAACAAGGGTGAAACCATTGCCTTTGTTGGGTCATACAGGTTCAGGGAAAATCTTCGATTATCAATGTCCTCATGCGCTTTTTATGAATTTCAGTCAGGACGAGTTCTTTTGGATGATGTGGATATCCGGAACTACAGTCAGGAAGAACTCAGAAAAAATATCGGATTAGTCTTGCAGGACCCCTTCCTCTATCATGGGACTATTAAGTCCAATATCGCCATGTACCAAGATATCAGTGATGAGCAGGTTCAGGCTGCAGCAGAATTTGTCGATGCAGATTCCTTTATTCAAGATCTTCCTCAGGGTTATGACTGCACCTGTGTCTGAGCGTGGTTCGAGCTTCTCTACTGGTCAGCGCCAGCTTCTTGCCTTTGCTAGAACAGTCGCCAGTCAGCCTAAAATCCTGATTTTGGATGAAGCGACAGCCAATATTGACTCTGAAACAGAAAGTTTGGTTCAAGCTTCACTGGCTAAGATGAGACAGGGACGGACAACCATTGCCATTGCTCACCGCCTTTCAACCATCCAAGACGCCAACTGTATCTATGTTTTGGACAAGGGGCGCATTATCGAGAGTGGAACCCATGAGGAACTCTTGGATCTGGGAGGAGACTATCACAAGATGTATAGTTTGCAGGCGGGTGCCATGTCTTAATACTCTTTGAAAATCTATTCAAGCCAGGTCAGCTTTATTTGCAACCTAAAAGATGTACTTTGATTTTCATTGAGTGTAAGAAGGAAATCCTTCAAATTACAGATTTCTTTCACTGCCTTTTCCATTTTGTGGTATAATGAAAAATGTTGACAAATAGTATAATAAAAACAAAGGAGAAACAGCATGCTGAAATGGGAAGACTTGCCCGTGGAAATGAAATCAAGCGAGGTTGAGTCTTACTACCAGCTTGTCTCTAAAAGGAAGGGTTCGCTGATTTTTAAGCGTTGCTTGGATTGGGTTCTAGCCGTGGTCTTACTGGTTCTGGCCTCTCCCATCTTTCTCATCTTGAGCATTTGGATCAAGTTGGATAGCAAGGGGCCAGTGATTTACAAACAAGAGCGCGTAACCAAGTATAACCGTCGGTTCAAGATTTGGAAGTTCCGTACCATGGTGACGGATGCGGACAAAAAAGGAAGTTTGGTGACTTCTGCTAACGATAGCCGCATTACCAAGGTTGGAAATTTCATCCGCCGTGTCCGTTTGGACGAACTACCTCAGTTGGTCAATGTCCTTAAAGGTGAGATGTCTTTTGTCGGTACACGACCTGAAGTGCCACGCTACACAGAGCAGTATAGTCCTGAAATGATGGCGACCTTACTTTTGCCAGCAGGTATTACCTCTCCAGCTAGCATCAACTACAAGGATGAGGACACTATCATCAGTCAAATGACGGAGAAAGGTCTGTCGGTTGACCAAGCCTATGTAGAGCATGTTCTTCCTGAAAAGATGCGTTATAACCTCGCTTATCTCCGAGAGTTTAGTTTCTTTGGAGACATCAAAATCATGTTTCAAACCGTGTTTGAAGTGCTAAAATAAAGTAGTCACGAGAAAATGAGTACATATAAAGGAGCAAATCAATGCCAAATTACAATATTCCATTTTCACCACCCGATATTACGGAAGCAGAAATTGCTGAAGTAGCGGATACCCTGCGTTCTGGTTGGATCACAACAGGTCCTAAGACCAAAGAACTGGAACGTCGCTTGTCTCAATACACACAGACTCCCAAGACTGTCTGCCTAAACTCTGCGACTGCCGCTCTTGAGTTAATTTTGCGCGTCTTGGAAGTTGGGCCTGGTGATGAAGTCATCGTTCCAGCTATGACTTATACAGCTTCATGTAGTGTCATCACTCACGTGGGAGCAACCCCTGTCATGGTGGATATCCAAGCAGATACGTTTGAGATGGATTATGACTTGCTGGAGCAAGCCATTACTGAAAAGACTAAGGTGATCATCCCAGTAGAGCTCGCAGGGATTGTTTGCGACTATGACCGTTTGTTCCAAGTAGTGGAGAAGAAACGTGACCTCTTTACTGCTTCAAGCAAGTGGCAAAAAGCCTTTAACCGTATCGTGATTGTTTCTGATAGTGCTCATGCTTTGGGATCTACTTATAAAGGACAGCCAGCTGGTTCTATCGCTGACTTTACTTCCTTCTCATTCCACGCCGTTAAGAACTTTACAACGGCAGAAGGTGGAAGTGCCACTTGGAAAGCCAATTCAGCGATTGATGACGAAGAAATGTACAAGGAATTTCAAATTCTTTCCCTTCACGGACAAACTAAGGATGCTCTTGCTAAGATGCAACTGGGTTCATGGGAATACGATATCGTAACACCAGCCTACAAGTGCAATATGACCGATATCATGGCTTCGCTTGGTTTGGTACAATTGGACCGTTACCCTGGTTTGCTAGAACGTCGTAAGGAGATCGTGGACCGCTATGATCGTGGTTTTGCAGGTTCTCGCATCCATCCCTTGGCACACAAGACTGAAACTGTCGAATCTTCACGTCACCTCTACATCACCCATGTAGAAGGAGCGAGCTTAGAAGAACGCAATCATATCATCCAAGAATTAGCCAAAGCAGGAATTGCAAGTAACGTCCACTACAAACCACTTCCGCTCTTGACAGCCTATAAGAATCTTGGCTTTGATATGGCAGATTATCCAAGAGCCTATGCCTTCTTTGAAAATGAAATTACGCTTCCTCTTCATACTAAACTAAGCGATGAAGAAGTGGACTATATCATTGAGACTTTCAAAACAGTTTCTGAAAAAGTACTAGCTTCATCAAAAAAATTGTAAAAAAGTCTTGACAAAGAAAAAACAAAGTATTAAAATAAGTTCAACAAATCAGAAAAGTAACTATTTTTGATCTTCAGGGAGCCTGTGGTGATTGTGAACAGGTGGTTGAAAGTAGTGAAAGTGGGCTGATTTTAAAAATGAATTTGAAACAATGAAAATTCGGTGCGCACACCTTACAGTGCAACTTGTTGTTAGACAAGGTAGAGATGTAAAGGGGGATAGTCCCTTTATAATTGAGGTGGCACCGCGTTACAAACGCCCTCACACGGAAGTTTATTCTGTGTGTGGGCGTTTTTCTATCCGTCATTTTGTTTATCTTTTATTAGGGCGTTAAGTCGCTTTGATGAACTTGAGTTCTATCTGCAGCTCCTTGCCTACTACTAAAAGCAAACAAAAAGTCGAATAAATACAGAAAGAGGAAAATTTTATGACAACTAAAGGTTATTTTGGACAATTTGGTGGTAGTTTTGTACCGGAGCCGATTCAGGCTTTGTTGGATGAGTTGGAAGTGACATTTGACAAGTACAATGATGATCCAGAATTTTTGGCAGAATTTCGTCATTATTTGAAGGACTATTCAGGTCGCGAAACACCGCTCTATTTTGCAGAAAGTTTGACAGAGCACCTAGGTGGAGCTAAGATTTATCTCAAACGTGAAGACCTTAACCACCTTGGTTCTCACAAACTCAACAACGTTTTAGGACAAATTCTTTTGGCCAAACGCATGGGCAAAAAACGAGTAATCGCAGAAACAGGAGCTGGTCAGCACGGTGTTGCGACAGCAGCGGCTGCAGCCAAGTTTGGTATGGCCTGTGATGTCTACATGGGAGCAGAGGATGTGGAACGTCAACGTCTCAATGTTTTCCGTATGGAGATGATGGGAGCAACTGTTCACGCAGTTGAAACAGGGACTCGTACCCTCAAAGATGCTGTTGATGCAGCCTTTGGAGCATGGATGAATGACCTTGAAGCCTTCTATGTTCTGGGATCTGCTGTAGGTCCTCACCCATATCCTACAATTGTCCACGAGTTCCAAAAGGTCATCAGTGAAGAATCTCGCCGTCAAATCTTAGAAAAAGAAGGTCGTTTACCAGACTACGTTATTGCCTGTGTAGGTGGTGGTTCTAATGCTATTGGTGCTTTTTCTCAGTATGTGGCTGATGAAGAAGTTAAATTGGTTGGGGTTGAAGCTGCTGGTCACGGACTTGATACAGACAAGCACGCAGCTACTATGACAAAAGGTAGTATCGGAATTGTTGATGGTATGAAGACTTATGCAGTCTTTAAGGAAGATGGAGAGCTAGCTCCAGTTTACTCTATCTCAGCTGGATTGGACTATCCAGGGGTTGGCCCAGAACATGCCTACTTTAAAGATTCAGGTCGCGTGGAATATGTCGCTGCGACGGATGAAGAAGCTGTTCAAGCCCTGCTCCTTCTCAGCAAGACTGAAGGGATTATCCCAGCGATTGAAAGTTCGCACGCTATCGCAGAAGCAGTTAAACGTGCACCGAAACTAAGTAAAGACGACATTATCATCATCAATGTCTCTGGTCGTGGAGACAAGGACGTAGCTGCGATTGCAGACTACCTAGAAGCTAAAAATAAAAGATGGAAAAATTACAGTCTTTTTTCTCACAGAGAGCTTGTGGTTGCTGAAAACAAGCAGAGAAAGCTGTAAGGTTGGGTCCATCTGAAACGAGAGAAGAAAACATAATTCTCAAGGGAGTGCCCTTTATCGCACAGCCTGTTACAGGAGGTTTCTGAGACAGGAATGAGAGATAGGAAAAATCCTATAATTGAGGTGGCACCGCGAATTTCGTCCTCACGCAAGTTATTTTGCGTGGGGATTTTTATATGTCTATTATAGGTTCAGCTGTTTAGTTTTAAATTATTGTTCATTATTAAATAGATTGCTACAAAAAATTTGCGAACGAAGTGAGCTTTTAAAAGATATTTCTCGCCATAGTGGTATCCTATAGAAGCAAATATGCTTCTATAGGACGGAATTTTTGAGACCTAAGGCTCAAAAATTAGGGATGAAATTTTGAAGAAAGTTGCTCCCGTCCGCACTATTTAAGGGAAATAGAAAAAGATAAAAAATTAAAAAAAGGAACTGAAAGGGAAATTACAATGGAACGAATCATTCATGGAGATGTCTTATCACCAATCTTGGCTTATATGCGCCTAAAGGGGCAACACAAGGTTATCTTAGAGAGTATTCCGAGAGACAAGGAAACAGCTCGTTTCTATCCTAGCTTATAATCCAGTTTTTGAGATTAAGTTTGAAAATGGAGTTCTCTATCAAAATGGTCAAGTGATTGATCAGGATCCCTTGGATTTCCTATATGAAGTGACTCATAAGAGCCAGCACCATTCAGACCTCCCTTTTGGTGGGGGAGCCATTGGTTTTGTTGGTTACGATATGATTTCGCTTTATGAAGAAATTGGTCAAATTCCTGAAGATACTATTGGAACGCCAGATATGCATTTCTTTGTCTATGAGAGTTACATGGTCTTCGACCACAAGAAGGAAAAAATCCATGTCATCGAGGATGCTCTTTATAGCAATCGCAGTCAAGAAGACTTGGAAAAAGCCTTGAACCAAGTGCTGGAGGAATTACGCATCCCTGCTCCAAATGAATTTGAAGACTTGGATTTATCTCCGTTAGACTTCAAACCGCATATCGCTCCTCAGAAGTTTGAGGAAATGGTAGAAACGGCTCGCGACTTGATTCGTAATGGCGATATGTTCCAGTGCGTGCTCAGTCAACGCTTCTCAGCAGAAGTTACTGGAAATCCTTTTGACTTCTATAGAAATCTCCGCGTGACCAATCCATCTAATTACCTTTATTTCTATGACTTTGGTGATTATCAAATCATCGGCGCTAGTCCAGAAAGTTTGGTTTCTGTTAAAAATGGCATCGTGACAACCAATCCGATTGCGGGTACACGGCCAAGAGGAGCAACGGATGAAGAAGACAAGGCTTTGGCGACAGACCTGCTTTCTGATGAGAAGGAAACAGCAGAGCATCGAATGTTGGTAGACTTGGGACGCAATGATATTGGCCGCATCTCTGAAACAGCAAGTGTTCAAGTTACCAAGTATATGGAAGTGGAGCTCTTCCGCTACGTCATGCATTTGACCAGTGTTGTCAAGGGGCGTTTGCTTCCAGAACTCACTGCCATAGATGCCTTGAAATCAACACTTCCTGCTGGAACAGTTTCTGGAGCACCAAAGATTCGAGCTATGAGACGTATCTATGAATTGGAAACAGAAAAACGGGGCGTATACGCAGGAGCAATCGGCTACTTGTCTGCGACGGGAGATATGGATTTCGCCATTGCTATCCGAACTATGATTCTCAAAAATCAAACAGCCTATGTGCAGGCTGGGGCAGGAATTGTCTATGACTCTATCGCCCAAAACGAATACCAAGAAACCATTAACAAGGCTAAATCTATGACTAGAATTGGAGAACTAAGACCATGATTTTATTGATTGACAACTATGATTCTTTTACCTATAACTTGGCCCAATACATTGGGAATTTTGCAGAAGTTCAGGTTTTGAGAAATGATGATTCCAAGCTGTATGAGGAAGCTGAAAACGCAGATGGTCTGGTCTTTTCTCCTGGTCCTGGTTGGCCAGTTGATGCTGGAAAGATGGAAGATATGATTCGTGATTTTGCTGGCAAGAAGCCGATTCTTGGGATTTGTTTAGGCCACCAAGCCATTGCAGAAGTCTTTGGTGGGAAGCTAGGTTTGGCTCCAAAAGTCATGCATGGGAAACAGAGCAATATCAGCTTTGAAGCGCCATCTGTTTTGTATCAAGGCATCGAGGATGGCCGTGCAGTCATGCGTTACCACAGTATTTTGATTGAAGAAATGCCAGAAGACTTTGAAGTGACAGCTCGTTCGACTGATGACCAAGCCATCATGGGGATTCAACACAAAAGCCTGCCGATTTATGGCTTCCAGTACCATCCAGAGAGCATTGGAACGCCAGATGGCTTGTCTTCTATTCGGAATTTTATCGAGAAGGTTGTAAAGTGAGGAAACTAGGATGAAAGAGATTATTGAAAAACTAGCAAAATTTGAAAATTTATCAGGTGTGGAAATGACGGATGTCATTGAGCGTATCGTAACTGGGCGTGTAACGGAGGCGCAGATTGCTTCTCTCCTTTTGGCTCTTAAGATGAAGGGGGAAACACCTGAAGAACGCACAGCCATTGCCCAAGTCATGAGAGGACATGCCCAACATATTCCAACTGAGATTCATGATGCCATGGACAACTGTGGTACAGGTGGAGATAAGTCTTTCAGTTTTAATATTTCCACAACTGCAGCCTTTGTCTTGGCTGGTGGCGGTGTTCACATGGCTAAGCATGGTAACCGCTCGATTTCTTCTAAATCTGGCTCTGCAGATGTCCTAGAAGCCTTGGGCATCAACCTAGACCTCAAACCAGCTGAACTAGGTAAGGTATTTGATAAAACTGGAATCGTCTTTCTCTTTTCCAAAAATATGCACCCAGCTATGAAATACATCATGCCAGCTCGTTTGGAACTAGGAATTCCAACGATTATGAACTTGACTGGTCCACTGATTCATCCAATGGCTTTGGAAACACAGCTTCTTGGAATTAGTCGTCCAGAACTTCTAGAAAGTACAGCTCAGGTTTTGAAAAATATGGGTCGCAAACGTGCTATTGTAGTAGCTGGGCCAGAAGGACTGGATGAAGCTGGTTTGAATGGAACAACCAAGATTGCACTTCTTGAAAATGGCGAAATCAGCTTGTCAAGCTTTACTCCAGAGGATTTGGGAATGGAAAACTACGCTATCGAAGATATTCGTGGAGGCAATGCTCAGGAAAATGCAGAAATTTTGCTCAGCGTTCTGAAAAATGAACCAAGTCCATTCTTGGAAACTACAGTTTTAAATGCTGGTCTTGGTTTCTATGCTAATGGTAAGGTAGTTAGTATCAAGGAAGGAGTTGCCTTGGCCCGTCAAGTGATTGCTAGTGGCAAGGCTCTTGAAAAACTCAGACTGTTACAGGAGTACCAAAAATGAGTCAGGAATTTTTAGCACGAATTTTGGAGCAGAAGGCGTGTGAGGTCGAGCAGATGGAGTTGGAGGAAATCCAGCCCTTGCGCCAGACCTATCGCTTGGCTGACTTTTTGAAGAATCATCAAGCCCGTTTGCAAGTAATTGCTGAAGTTAAGAAAGCTAGCCCTAGTTTGGGAGATATCAATCTCGATGTGGATATTGTGCAACAGGCCCAGACTTATGAAGCGAACGGCGCAGTAATGATTTCGGTTTTGACAGATGAGGTTTTCTTTAAAGGTCATTTGGATTATCTGCGGGAGATTTCCAGTCAGGTACAGATTCCAACGCTCAACAAGGACTTTATCATCGATGAAAAACAAATCATCCGAGCTCGCAATGCAGGTGCGACAGTCATCCTACTCATTGTGGCAGCCTTGTCCGAAGAACGCCTCAAGGAACTTTATGACTATGCGACAGAGCTTGGTCTGGAAGTCTTGGTGGAGACCCACAATCTAGCTGAACTAGAAGTGGCTCACAGACTTGGTGCGGAGATTATTGGTGTTAATAACCGCAATTTGACTACCTTTGAAGTTGACTTGCAGACCAGTGTAGATTTGGCTAAACATTTCAAAGATGATTGCTTGTACATTTCTGAATCTGCTATTTTCACAGGGCAGGATGCGGAACGAGTAGCACCATACTTTAATGGAATTTAGTTGGGACAGCTCTTATGCAGGCAGAAGATGTAGCCCAGAGAATCAAGGAGTTGCAGATTGACAAAGGTTAAGATTTGTGGACTATCGACCGAAGAAGCGGTGGAAACAGCCGTTTCATCAGGAGCAGACTACATCGGTTTTGTCTTTGCACCTAGTAAAAGACAGGTGACCTTGGATCAGGCTGCTGAGCTGGCAAAGCTTATTCCTGCAGATGTCAAAAAGGTTGGTGTATTTGTTTCACCAAGTCGAGCTCAACTGCTAGAAGCGATTGACAAAGTTGGCTTGGCCTTGGTTCAAGTTCACGGTCAAGTGGCGGATGATTTGTTTGAAAATTTGCCTTGTGCCAGTATTCAGGCTGTGCAGGTGGATGGAGAGGGGCATGTGCCCCATTCTCAGGCAGACTATCTACTCTTTGATGCCCCTGTGGCTGGAAGTGGCCAGACCTTTGACTGGGGTCAACTGGATACGATTGGACTAACTCAGCCTTTCTTTATCGCAGGTGGGCTTAATGAAGACAATGTAGTACAAGCAATTCAACACTTTACTCCCTATGCAGTAGATGTATCGAGCGGAGTGGAGACAGATGGACAAAAAGATCATGAAAAGATTAGAAGATTTATAAAGAGGGTAAAGAATGGCATATCAAGAACCAAATAAAGATGGATTTTACGGAAAATTCGGCGGACGTTTTGTCCCAGAAACATTGATGACAGCAGTTTTGGAGTTGGAGAAGGCCTACCGTGAAAGTCAGGCAGACCCAAGTTTCCAAGAGGAATTAAACCAACTCTTACGTCAGTACGTGGGGCGTGAAACTCCTCTTTACTACGCAAAAAACTTGACCCAGCATATTGGCGGAGCCAAGATTTATCTAAAACGTGAAGACCTTAACCATACAGGGGCCCACAAGATTAACAATGCCTTGGGACAAGTTTTGCTTGCCAAACGCATGGGTAAAAAGAAAATTATCGCTGAAACAGGTGCTGGTCAGCACGGTGTGGCAACTGCAACTGCTGCAGCCCTCTTTAACATGGAATGTACTATCTACATGGGTGAGGAAGATGTCAAACGCCAAGCCCTCAATGTGTTCCGTATGGAGCTTTTGGGAGCTAAGGTTGAGGCAGTGACAGACGGTTCGCGCGTGCTCAAAGATGCGGTCAATGCAGCTCTTCGTTCATGGGTGGCTAATATCGATGATACCCACTATATCCTTGGTTCTGCCTGGGGCCTCATCCTTTCCCAGAAATCGTTCGTGACTTCCAAAGTGTCATCGGTAGAGAAGCTAAACAACAGTACCGTGACTTAACAGGTCAAGATTTACCAGATGCCCTAGTAGCTTGTGTTGGTGGTGGTTCTAACGCTATCGGTCTCTTCCATCCATTTGTAGAAGATGAGTCAGTAGCTATGTATGGAGCTGAAGCAGCAGGACTTGGTGTGGATACAGAGCATCACGCAGCGACTTTGACTAAGGGTCGTCCTGGTGTTCTTCACGGTTCTCTCATGGATGTGCTCCAAGATGCCCATGGTCAAATTCTTGAAGCCTTCTCTATCTCAGCAGGTTTGGACTATCCTGGTATCGGTCCTGAACATTCTCACTACCACGATATCAAACGTGCCAGCTATGTTCCTGTGACAGACGAAGAAGCGTTGGAAGGATTCCAGCTCTTATCCCGCGTGGAAGGGATTATCCCAGCCTTGGAATCTAGCCATGCCATTGCCTTTGCGGTGAAATTGGCCAAAGAACTTGGACCAGACAAGTCCATGATTGTCTGCCTATCGGGTCGTGGGGACAAGGATGTGGTTCAAGTCAAGGACCGCTTGGAAGCAGATGCAGCAAAGAAGGGAGAAGCTCATGCCTAAGACACTAACAGAAAAATTGAATGCTATCAAAGCAGCTGGAAAAGGAATTTTCGTTCCTTATATCATGGCTGGAGACCATGAGAAAGGTTTGGCTGGACTCGCTGAAACAATCAACTTTTTAGAAGATTTGGGTGTTTCGGCTATTGAAGTCGGTATTCCCTTTTCAGATCCTGTCGCAGATGGACCTGTTATAGAAGAAGCTGGCTTGCGCAGTCTAGCCCACGGAACTTCTACTCAGGCTTTGGTTGAAACCTTGAAAACCATTCAAACAGAGATTCCACTGGTCATCATGACCTACTTCAACCCCCTCTTTCAGTACGGTGTGGAGAACTTTGTCAAAGATTTGGCAGATACAGCGGTTAAGGGCTTGATTATTCCAGACCTTCCTCATGAGCATGCCAATTTTGTAGAGCCATTTGGCAGATACAGACATTGCTTTGATTCCTTTAGTAAGCTTGACCACAGGGATTGAGCGCCAGAAAGAGTTGATTGAAGAGGCGGAGGGATTCGTCTATGCTGTTGCCATCAATGGGGTGACAGGGAAATCTGGCAATTACCGTGCAGATTTGGACAAGCACTTGGCACAATTGCATCAAGTAGCCGACATTCCAGTCTTGACAGGTTTTGGTGTATCTAGTCAAGCCGATGTAGAACGCTTTAATGCGGTATCAGATGGCGTTATCGTTGGTTCGAAAATTGTAAAAGCTCTCCATGAAGGAGAGCCAATTCAGGACTTTATCAAACAAGCAGTAGCTTACCAAAAATAATCACACAAGCAGCAAGTAAGAGGAAAGGCACAAAAGGAAGTCTTTCCTTTTTCTTTTGGAGGAGAAAGGCCAGGATGCCTGTTGCCGAAGCAAACTGAATCAAGATGAGCAATTCGGTTGCGCTAAAGATGAGAGAACAAGAAGCTAAAAAGAGAAAATCCCCTGCGCCCATGCGGATATCGATAAAATGAGCCAAAATTCCAAGGACAAGGAAGAAGACCATGACCAGATTCCAGCCAGAGCAGACCATTAGGAGTAGATGAAAGACAATCCAGACCAGTAAGGGATATTCCTGATGGCGAAAGTCGTAGATACCTAAAGTCAAACCAGCAGTGATTAGGATGACTTGTCCCAAGGAAAGTAATCCCAAAGACCAAAACAGAAAGATAAGTCCTAATCCTAGTTCAAAAAGGGCATACCAGACTGGATAAGGTGCCTTGCAGTAGCGACAGCGAAAGCGATTAAAGATTTGCGAGAGGATAGGAATCAAATCTAAGGGACGCAAGCGAATCTGACAAGAATCGCAGTGACTGGCTGGACTGATAATAGATTGCTCAGGGAAACGGTCAATGACCAAACCAAGAAAGGAAGCGAGAATGCTCCCGACAAGAAAAAAATAAATATCAATCATACTTATCTATTCGTAAAAAATAGGAAAAGTAGTATAATAGAGAAACATAGATAAGATAGTGAGGAAAAGATGACAATTCGTTTTGAAGAAAAGGTGAGCACAGAAAAACGCTCAGCTCGTATGCCAATGGTCCAACTCCCTTGGCAAAGTTTTTCAAGAACAATGGATGGGAACAATGATTCCTTTTCCCTTGACAATTCAAGTTTTGCAAAATTTGGAAGGAATCTTTTCAATCTTTGAAGGACAAGAGTTTGTGGGGCTTATCCAGAAAATCAGGCTAGAAGACAGGAATCTTCATATCGGGAGATTTTTTATCAACCCCCAGAAACAGGGGCAAGGCTTAGGTAGCCAGGCATTAAGGAAATTTGTTAGTTTGGCTTTTGAAAATGGAGACATAGATAGTATTTCTCTAAATGTCTTCGAGTCAAATCAAGCAGCCAAGCATCTCTATCAAAAAGAAGGTTTTGAAATCGTTAAAACCATTGAAGCACCTGTACGAAAATACCTTATGAAAAAGTTTAGATAGAAAGCAAAAAAGCCTTGGTTCCCAAAGCTTTTTAATGTTATAAACTCATTAAAATAACTCCCAGTTAGATTTGGAATATTTTTTATTCTGTGTCATATAAAAATAAATAAAATGAATGGCTATAGCTAGAGCTAAAATGGTTGTTATACTCACTACTATTATAGGATTAGAAGCAAAGATTAAAGAGAGAATAAAGGCAGCCAGATAGAGTGTCGCTTGGACACAGTAGTAACTTTTCGAATAGCGAAGATAGTGTTTGTTATAGGGCCCATTTACTAGGACAGCAGCTTGAAAGAGGCCAAATCCGATATAAGAGAAGCTGGTTGCAAAGAGACGATTAGCTTCAGGATTCTGAAGAAAACTCATCGATACAGTCATCATCATAAGTCCAATGAAAATAGGATAGTGACTGTAAATTAGAAATAGTCCCTTTTGATTAGATTTTTCATCAATAGCATGGTCGAATTGACCAAAATAAAACAAGAACAGAGAAATCATAATAATGAGATAAAGAACCGAATAAATCGAGAAATTCTCGATTGTAAAGAAGTTAGCTAGATTCGTAATCATCTCTCCAAACGTAATAATGACAAGAAGGGAGATGCGCTCGATTAAATGGGGGAGATTTACCTGGTAATGCTTATCTTTATTAAGCAAGATACTTGGCATAATAAAGATAAACAGAATACTAGCAAAGAAGATATAGACTCTAACGTAAATAGGAAGAAGAGCTGCTAGATAGACTCCTAAACTTCCTAGACCTGTTATCCATAGAAAATCTTTGATACTTTCCCGTTCAACATCATCGGTTGATTTTCTAAAAAATTCAACCAAATATTGAAAAAATAAGGTAAGGGTTAATGTACCAATAGCCCAACAGAGATAATGAAAATATTGTTGCCAATCAGGTCCAATCATATTGGCTATAAAGAGTAAAAGTCCCATTTTGATAAACATGATTACCATGTTAAATAAAGAGTTCTTTCCATAGCGATTGGTATAATCGGTTTGAATCATCCAGGAATCGATGAGAACCAAAATAGCAATGAAAAAATCAAGGAAAGAATTCCAAGTCAAAATACCGTTATGAAGATGGTCGATTAAAGTAGTTACTTTTGAAATTGCAAAAACAAAAACTAAGTCATAAAAAAGTTCTGAAAATTCTACACGTTTATGTTTAATAAGAGTTGTCATCTTAAGACCTTTCTATTTTAGAAGTACAATTTATTATAACAGAAAATGGTAATGAGAGAAAAGGAGATGCTTAAATAACTTTATGTGGCGCTAATGAACTGCGCCACAAAAGTTAGGTTTTTTCTGTCCAACTTTTGGGGTCAGTACAGAAGGGCCGCTTTTTCTATCGTTTTTAGTGCTAAGACTACACAAAAAAGCCTTGTAAATCAAGGCTTTTTTTCCTGTTGATTTAGATGCCCCCTACAGGGATTTGGAAAGGACTTTCATATTGAGAGCAATTAAAAATATTGAAATATAAGTGATTTTAGGTATTTTCAATGTCATGATTTAAAAATGGGACAAAAGTGGGGCAAAAACCATACAGATTCTAAACTGTATGGTTCTTTTTTTATCTAACCAAGAAAGGTTAAAACTTATTAAAACACATGCAATCAACTGTTGAAAACTTTTTAGTCCGTGTAATATAAAAACAAGTAAAAAGTTGAACTATAGGGAATATTGTATCATAATAGGTAATAGATGAATAATTAATAGATTGGAAATAATGCTTTCTTACCTTAACAAGTTGAATTGGTTATACATTTTTTCGTCGCAATTGTGTCTATCTCTCGAGTTTAGCTAGTTTTTATAAGCTCTGGTTTCTAATCAATATAACAAATTTTAGAAGTGCATAAGACAAGATGGTGACATTACTACAGTCATTTCTAGTCACCATATGTTGCTGGCACAGGCTGTTTGTAGTGTTGGCTATTTACTAGTCAGTTTAATCGGAGTGTTTAATTTATTGTTGAAAGGTTTTTATATGGCGAAAATTCTATCTTTAGGTCTGACAGGTAAGAAATTACTTGCTCAGGGGTTCTTGTTTGTTCTGCTAGGTCTCATCTTGATGGTCACGGGGACTTGGTTGCCAGTAAAGGTTATTCGACTGGTTCTGTTTTTAGCTTGGATAGCAACGGTCTTAGATTTAGTATTACGTATTTTCAAAAAAAGTCAGTCAACGGACACCTTGGGAGTTGCACTGGTTAAATTGTTAGTGCTGGGATATTTGCTTGGCTCCAATCTTGCGACGGATGTGCCGATTTATATTTTGGCTCTTGTGATTGGAGTTTATCAGATTTTTCATGCTAGTATTAACCTTGTCACCTATGTTCTCTACCGCAAAAACAAAATTCGACCTCGTTTTCGTCTCTTACTAGATGGACTCGTACTAGTTTTTCTTGGTGGGACTAGTCTTTTGTCCTCTACAGGAAATTCTGTCTTTCAACTCTTTGTATTAGGGGCTTATTTTTTCCTTTATGGTGTGTCCAATATCCGTGATGGTTTCTTGTTTGAGGAGGAAATTGGGAAAAACCATCTCAAACGTCGTGTAAGAATGAGCTTACCTATTGTCCTAGCCGCTCTCATCCCTGCAAGAACTTTAGCAAAAGTTAACAAATTTATGCTGGAAAATGCTGATGAGGAAGAAGATATCCATCTTGGAATAGTGAAGTCTGGTAAGACAGCGGAGCTTGAAATTTTTGTTCATACAGCTGAGACCTCTCTGTTTTCGGCAATTGGTCATGTGGATATCTGCTATCAAGGCCGTGTTATTTCTTATGGCAACTATGATCCGTCTTCTGAGACCTTATTTGGCATGGTAGGAGATGGTGTCTTATATTTCTGTGATCGTGACAAGTACATTGACCTATGTAAACGTGAGAGTCAAAAAACGCTTTTTGGTTATGGGATAGATTTGACGCCTGAAATGGAAAAAGCAGTTCAGAAAAAGTTGGCTGAATTGAAACAACTGACGATTCCATGGGAGCCAAGTGCAGATAAAATCATGACAGGGGATGGTAAGGAAGACTACACCTACGCTTATAAAATCAGACATGAGACAGATGGGGAACTTTATAAATTTATCAAATCTAAGTTTAAATCCTACTTTGTCTTATCTACAAACTGTGTGCTCTTGGCTGATACCATAGTCGGTCAGGCTGGCACCGATATCCTCTCACCCAAAGGATTTATCGCTCCAGGAACTTACCAAGCCTACCTTAATCGAGAGTTTGAAAAACCAAATAGTATAGTCGTATCTAAACATGTTTATTAAGGAGAATTTATGAACTTAGTAAAAAAATACACCCCGTTAATACTTTTTATAGGGCTGGTTGCTCTTGTAATTCTGAATGCATCGAGCTTTATATCAGGAGCAATCTCTCTCTTTGATGTAATATCAACCTTGATTTATGGTGCTGTTATTGCTTTTGTGCTTAATGTTCCTATGAAAAAAATTGAACAGTACTTAGTTAAATTGAAGGTAAAGGCAGAGTTGCGTCGTCCGATTGCCATGGTACTTGTTTTCCTAGCTCTTATCTTAATCGTGATTGCTCTTTTTGGTTTTTGGTGCTGCCAACCCCTAGCTCAGACTATTAGTCAGCTGGGAACAGTCCTTTCAACAGTCCTTACTCAACTTGGGAAATTTCTAGGCAGCTCGGAATTTGTAACCAAAGACATGTTGTCAACTATCGTATCAGGCATACAGGGACAATCTAGTTCTATTAGCCAAGCTTTGATAGGTTTTTTATCAGGTCTGACTAGTAATATCGGCAATATTTTTTCAAGTTTGATGAATGCCTTTTTGATTATAGTCTTCACCTTTTTATTTTTATCCAGTAAGGAACATTTGGCAGCGATGACGAGTCGACTTCTAAAAGTTTTTCTTCCAGAGAAGGTGGTGATAAAGTTGACTTACATTGGACAAGTAGCACTAGAGACTTATGACCAATTTTTGATGAGTCAGCTGATTGAAGCAGTTATCATAGGAGTTATGATAGCGGTTGGTTACAGCGTGTTTGGGATACCCTATGGAGTAATGACAGGTATCTTTGCAGGAGTGCTATCGTTCATTCCTTATGTAGGGCCTATGATTGCTTGTGTTGTGGGAGCGATTTTTATCTTCACAGTGAGTCCTACTCAAGCCTTACTTTCTCTTCTTCTATATCAAGTTATACAGCTGATTGAAGGAAACCTTATTTATCCTAGAGTTGTAGGTCAGTCTATTGGTTTGCCAGCTATTTTCACGCTTGCGGCTGCTAGTATTGGAGGGAATCTTTTCGGACTACTTGGGATGATATTCTTTACACCGATATTTGCTGTTATCTATCGATTGGTTAAGGAATTTGTCGTTGCAAAGGAAAATCAGCTAGATTAAGAAAAACTAAATTTAATAAGATATACTGAGAAGAGAGTGAGAGATTCTCTTCTCTTTTATTTTTAAATACTTTTCTACAAAAAGCTATTAGACGTTAAAAAAAGCCTTGGTTTCAAGGCTTATTTCTGTTGATTTAGATGTGCCCCCTGCAGGGCTCGAACCTGCGCCCCATAGCTTAAGAGTCTACTGCTCTACCAACTGAGCTAAGGAGGCAACAGAAAAAGCTGAGAATGTAACTTCCCAGCTATTTTAATATGCCCAAAATGGCAGCTAGATTATTTACGAAAGGCATCAAGGATATAGGTGAAACCAACAATTAAAAAAATGCAAAGGCAACGACATAAACGACAAAGACACTTGTAGCTACTGGATTGAACAAAATCACTAGACCTAGTAAAAATGCAAGCAACGCTATCCACATGATATGGTTGCCAATAATAGGGAAAATCAATCCCAGACGATTGCCTTTAAAGAAAGCTATAATGGCTTCTACAATTAACCAAATTCCTAAAATAGTTGGAATGACAACTGGCAGCGTCACAAAGCCATAGGCAACGAGGTAAAGAGCTAAGAGAAGATTAACAATCCCTTGGAAAAGATGAGCTGGTGAGCGAAGCTCTTTTGGTACAGAGAAATAGCCTAAAATAGCTGCTATAGAAGAAACCAGTAAACCAAATGCAATCCACCAGCTGTAAACAACAAGATTAGCTACTGGGTTTGTAAATAGGAAAAGTCCTAAAAGGACAAAAACAACTCCTGCAAGGAATAGCAGTAAACGATTAGAAAATTTCATTTCAATACCCCCTATATAGTATAGTATAGTTTAATAATAAAAATGTTATACACCTTTTTAGAGGAAATGTCAATAAACAAAATGGAAAATTTGGAAGTTTCAGTCTGATTTATGAAAAGAAAATCAGTTTTTATTATTTTGAAAATAAAAAGAGAAGATAAAATTTGTCTTCTCTACATGAAAATATTGTATGGCATCAAAGCAAAAGTAACTGGCTTTACACTATTTGTAAAGATGTAATTTGATTCAAAAAGAAAAGATAGATTTAAAATGTGGGACAAATGATGGGGTAAATCAGTTATAGACAAGCAAAAAAAGCCTTGGTTATCAAGGCTTTTTCCTGTTGTATTTAGATGCCCCCTACAGGGATCGAACCTGTGACCCACGGATTAAGAGTCCGCTGCTCTGCCAGCTGAGCTAAGGAGGCAAAGAAAAAAGCTGTATTGGTGCCGAAACTTCACGGTTTGTATTGAACCCGCGCAATTAAGCAGGTGGGCAACTCGCTCTAACTGAAGCTGTTTCCGTGTGAGACGGCCTACATGCTGTTAGAAGACTTTTGTTTCCCTAATAATACAAAAAATAGTCGGTCAACACTTAAGTGTGAAGTCGTACACCACAGCGTTTCTATGTTTATATGATACCACTTTTTCAAAAAAAATCAAGAGGAAAGTGCAATTTTTTGAAAAGGATTTCAGATTTTTCGCAAACGGTCGATAGCTTCCTTTCTTTGAGCCAAAGCCCGTTCATATTTACCAGTATCTTCTGCTTGGAAATAGTGATGATTACGAATTTTTTCTGGTAGATAGTCTTGCTTGACCCAATTTCCAGGATAGTTGTGTGGATAGAGATAGTCTTGGGCATTCCCCAGTTCCTTGCTTCCACTGTAGTGCCCATCACGCAGGTGTCGCGGAATAGGCAAGTGCCCTGATGTTTTGAGGTCGGCAAGAGCCTTATTCATAGCTACATAGGCTGAGTTGGATTTTGGAGAAAGGGCCAAATCAATGACGACATTGGCAATGAGAATGCGGGCTTCTGGGAAACCAATCCTTTGTGCAGCATCCAGAGCAGTCACGGTGTGAATCTGGGCTTCAGGATTGGCTAAGCCGATATCTTCATAGGCGATAACAGTCAAGCGACGAGCGAGACTTGGCAAATCACCAGCCTCAATCAAGCGAGCAGCATAGTGGAGACTGGCATCAACATCCGAGCCACGGATGGACTTTTGCAGGGCTGAGAGTACATCGTAGTGTCCGTCTCCATCCTTATCCATAGTAATGTAGCTTCTCTGAAGACTATTTTCCATGATGTCTAGAGTGATATGGCGGATGCCCTTGTCATTCTCAGGGGTAGAGAGAACAGCCAAATCCAGTGAGTTGAAGGCAGAGCGAAGGTCTCCGTTTGTAGAGGTTGCGATGAAATCCAGCGCATCCTCATCTAGTTCTACTGGAAAATCAAAACCACGTTCAGGGTTACTTAGAGCTATCTGAAGAGCCTCTTTGACGTCTTGGTTAGACAGAGGTTCCAACTCAAAAATTTGAACACGGCTACGAATGGCAGGAGTGACAGAAAAGAAAGGATTTTCAGTCGTAGCCCCAATCATGGTGACCAGACCACTTTCCAAGAGTGGCAACAGAAAGTCTTGCTTGGTCTTGTCTAGACGATGAATCTCGTCTAGTAATAGGACGAGACCACCAGAGAATTTCGCCTCTTCCGCAATTTCTTGCAGTCGTTTTTACTATCAACTGTCGCATTGAAAGTTCGAAAGGCATACTTGGTCGTTCCAGCGATGGCAGAGGCAATACTGGTCTTGCCGATTCCTGGAGGTCCATATAGAATCATGGAGGACAGGCGGTTGGCTTCCACCATGCGACGGATAATTTTTCCTGGTCCGACCAGATGTTCCTGACCAATGACCTGGTCGATGGTTTTAGGGCGCATGCGAAGCGCGAGATTGTCTGGCATAGCAGTCCTTTCTAGCGTGGATTTTCTGATGTATATGTGGTAAGATGGTAGTATCTATTTTAGCATATTTCCGAGCAATCGGGGCGATTTAAGAGTCGCATAGAAAGAGGACAAAATGGCAACATATGGATTTTTAGATGTTTTACAAGAAGAGTTGGACAAGAACTTTCCTTTTGATTATGAGATTAGTTGGGACAAGCGCAACCACGCGGTTGAAGTGAGTTTTTTGTTAGAAGCGCAAAATGCTGCAGGTGTGGAGATGGTGGATGAAGATGGAGAGGTTTCGTCAGATGACATTCTCTTTGAAGAAGCAGTTCTTTTCTACAATCCTGCTAAATCAACAGTCAATGCAGAAGACTATTTGACTGTCATCCCTTACTTGCCTAAAAAAGGATTTTCTCGTGAATTTTTAGCATATTTTGCTCTTTTCCTTAAAGATACTGCTGAGGTTGGGCTAGATGCCCTCATGGACTTTTTGGAAGACCCAGAAGCAGAAGAATTTGTCATGGAATGGAACCAAGAAGTCTTTGAAGAAGGAAAAGTTGGCTTGGAAGAGGGGGAATTTTATCCTTATCCGAGATACTAGGAGTTGGTTGGAGATTTTATGAAGAAAATTGGGATTTATTTGGTTTATGTGCTAGCTGTTGTCTTTATTATGCTGGCTTTTGCTTGTGGAACCATCGCATTTGCAGAGCTGGGGTATTCCGCAGTTTTAGTCTTTACTTTTGGTTATGCCTTCGCTCTTCTAAGCATGTATTTAATCTTTATTCTTCATGAGCTGGGACATGCTTTTGTGGCTACTTGACAGGCTATCGGCTGGTGGCTTTTGGATTAGGACATTTTATTTTGACCAAAAAGTCAGGCAAGTTTCGTCTTAGTAGAACAGCCATTATGAAAAATGTTGGTGCTCAATACATTGGTTTAAAAGAGGATGAAAGCGATCAAAGCATCATCCTGATGCTTTCAGGAGGCTTGATGGTTCATCTCAGCTTGATATTATTGGCGATAGTGTTTGGGTTTTTGACAAGAAGCTGGTATTTTGCAGGGACTTGGATTTTTCTTAATTTGTCTTTCTTCCTAAATAACATTTTGCCAGTCGGCATCACCGATGGCGCAAAAATTTGGGAATTGCTACAACACCCTGAAAATACGAAATACGCCTACCTGATGTTGAGGCATTCTGCCCAGACCTTGCTAGCTCCTCAAGAATATGATTTAAAAGACTTTATCATGCCTGTTGATGAGGAGGTGAGAGGGAGTTTTGCAGAAAGTGTTCAGACTCTTCAGGGGTTGGTATTCATATTGGATGATAATATAGAACTTGCAAAGCAACAGTTTCAGTCTGTGTTAGATAAAACAGACAATCCAATGTCTAAAACTAGTTCTCAATTATACCTTCTTCAAGTTGCTCTGATGGAAGGAGATAATAAGAAGGCGGAAGAATATGCAAGTATTCGAGGAGTCAAATCCTTTTTATCTCTAAAAACAGCAGATATGCAGGTCATTCAAGCTTGGTATCAATTTAAGGTAAAGAAAGATGTAGTTCAAACTCACAAGGCTATGAAGATTGCTAGACAGAAAATGAATAGCAGTCGGATGTTACGGGATGAGAAAAGCTATTATCAAAACTGGTTAGCTGAGCTGGAAAAGGAATTAACCGAAGGAGTCTAATATGGAAATAGAACTTACTGATTTCCAAGGTTGCAAGATTGCCTAGATTTGTGGGGATAAGGTCTTGACTATCTTACGTGATGACAAGGACGATATCCCTTGTCCCAACATGTGGGAACTGCCCGGTGGAGGAAAGAGTGTCAGGGAAAATCTGATATAGTTTTGCATTACAAGAATATCCTTCCAAGGCTATTCTTTTTATTTTGTCCCAAAATAATTGATTTTGTCCCAAGAATATAGTATTATTTGTGTAAGGAGGAATGAATCATGAAAAAATCGGATGTTCTTGATTTAATAAAGTATCATTATGAGGGCAGAGAGACAGAATTTAGAAATCAATCCATAGCAATTGCTCGGAACTTCAATAAACATGGTGATACTCAATTAGCACAATATATTATGGGATTAATGTCTCATAGTGATAGATTCATGCCACAAATAGAAAATCCTAGTGAGTATTTGACTCCTGCTAAACTAGATATCGGTCCTCTCCCATTGCCTCTTTCAATTATGAATGATTTAAAAGGAATAATAAACGCTGTCAATCATCATATTGGAATAAATAAATTTTTATTTGTGGGATCTCCAGGTACTGGAAAAACTGAAAGTGTAAAGCAGGTGGCTAGACTTATTGGCAAGGAATTACTTGTAGTAGATTTCAGTCACTTAGTAGATAGTAAGCTAGGGCAAACAGTCAAAAACTTAGCAACTCTTTTTTACGAAATCAATAATCTTCCTTTCAAGCAAAATTATATCATCCTATTTGATGAAATTGATTCCATAGTGTTGGATAGGGTTAATCAGAATGATTTAAGAGAAATGGGACGAGTGACTTCTGCCTTTTTAAAGGAGTTGGATAGGCTGTCACCAGAAATTGTATTAATTGCAACAACAAATCTTTTTGAAAATCTTGATAAAGCAGTTACGAGAAGATTCGATGCCATAATTGACTTTGACCGTTATACTGATGAAGATAAAGTAGAAGTAGCTACTATTATTTTAAATGAGTTATTAAAGCAATTTAAGAATGTAGCTAGAGATTTAAAATTATTTAAAAAAATTATCAATAGTGCCAATGTAATACCGAATCCTGGTGATTTGAGAAACGCAATAAGAACGTCATTGGCATTTAGTGATCCATCAGATCCGCATGATTACCAAAAACGCCTGCTAAGAAGTTTGCATAATGGTAGAAATTTATCTATTTCTAAATTATCGAATCTAGGTTTTACTGTTAGAGAAATTGAGATTTTGACAGGTGTTTCTAAGAGTAGTGTATCACGAGAGTTAAGCGAGGATTAAAATGAATACATTATTGACATTACGAGGTAAAAGTTTTACACCAAAGTCAGCAAAGGGGAGAGGACCGATAACGATTCCCGCAGATTCTATTGTTACGCTAAACCATTTAAATGAACTTTACACATCCCTTGAACGAGTAAAAGAATATTGGTCTAATAACACAATCATTGATGGAGTACTTGTCAGTGTGTATTATAATCGTGTCCTAGCTAAGAGCAATCGTATCGATGGTTTTTTTAATGTGGGTGGCGGAAATGCAATTCCAAATGAAACGATTGTAGGTGCAAAATTTAGTAATGATAAGAGTAAGCATATTATTACACACTACATTTCAAAGGAAGTGTTAGATAAGACAATTGAGCATACTAAAAAAGTTATAACAATATTCAAAGATTATTTTACTAGTGCTCCCATGACGAGTATGGTGTTCTCCGACTCTTCAAAATTTAATCAAATTGATTATTCTAAGTATGGTCTGTCGAAATCAAAATTCAAAAAATACTTAAGAGACTCTTGCTTTGTCAAAGGATTTGGTATTGAACAGGCAGATATGTCTACTATACGTAATTCTATTGTAACAATCTACGATGTAAAAACTAATCTCTTAACATTACTTAAACAACTTGATATTGATGTTTCAGAAGCTAACATCATGGACCAGACAACTGTTTTACTTGACGAAAAAAATATTGAGTTACTACTGCTAAAAGCACCTTATCTAGTATCAATGATAGTAGAAAATTTTTCTAGCCTGTCACCAGAGAATTTTTATAATGATGGAAACACTTTTTATGATAATCTCCCTTTTCCAACTAATGAACCTATTATTGGTGTCATCGATACGTTGTTTGATGATAGAGTTTATTTCAATGAGTGGGTAGAGTATCATGATTTAATTTCACCAGATATTAGTAAAGGAAGTCAAGACTATAAGCACGGTACAGCAGTTTCCTCGGTAATAGTGGATGGAGCTAGTTTGAATCCAAAACTAGATGACGGATGTGGAAGATTTAGAGTCAGACATTTGGGATATCTTTACAGAGTGGTTTCAACTCCTTCACAATTATCAAACAGATTAGAGAAATTGTGTCTCAAAATCCTGATATTAAGGTTTGGAATCTTTCGCTTGGATCAAATGATGAAATTAGGGAAAACTTTATTTCTGTAGAGGGTTCGTTGTTAGACGAGATTCAATTTGATAACGATGTAATTTTTATTATTGCAGGCACTAATGGGATTGCCCCTGATGGACAACGAAAAAAGATTGGAGCACCAGCAGATTCACTCAATTCAATTATTGTAAATTCTGTTGATTTTAGCAATCAAGTCGTTTCTTATTCACGCGAAGGAGTTGTCCTGTCTTTCTTTATCAAACCTGATGTTTCATACTATGGCGGGGGGAACGGAGACTTCATAAATGTTTGTGAACCACTAGGGCTGGCTCGAGTAGCTGGGACCAGTTTTGCGGCTCCATTTATTGCTAGAAAAATGGCTTACCTCATTCATATTATGGGATTAAGTCGTGAAGAAGCAAAGGCTTTATTAATTGATTCAGCGATACCATGGAATGATAAAAAAACATTCGCAGACATTTCTTTACTTGGATATGGGGTTGTGCCAATCAAAATAGAAGATATTTTGTCTACACCTGATGATGAAATTAAATTTATAGTTTCAGATGTTTCTAGAGCATATGAAACTTATAATTATGATTTCCCAGTTCCAATTTCTAAAGAAAACTATCCATATGTAGCAAAGGCCACTATGTGTTATTTTCCAAAGTGTTCTAGAAATCAAGGAGTTGACTATACTAATACGGAAATGCAACTTAGTTTGGGAGTTTTAGATAAGAAAGGCATTAAAACAATTAATAACGACAATCAATATTCTGAAAATGCACCAGGATATGTGAGAGAAAAGTCGGCACGAAATGTTTTTAGGAAATGGGATAATGTCAAACATTTAGGAGAAAAATTTTCTTCTCGTAAAAAAGCTAAGCCGATTCTGAATCCTTCTAATCCTCAATGGGGAATGAGTGTAAAAACAATTGAACGGTTAAAAAATGGTGATGGTTATGGTATTCGTTTTGGAGTAGTTGTTACTCTAAAGGAGTTGAATGGTGTTAATAGAATCGAAGATTTTATTCAACAAGCCGAATTACGCGGTTGGCTAGTTAATAGATTGCAGGTAGAAGCACAAGTTGAACTGTATAATAGCTTAAATGAAGAAATTGAATTTGAATAGTGGATATAGTATCATTATCCGAGATATCAGGGGGACAAGAGGGCTAAGATATGAATATTACATATGTTGTTGGAAATGGCTTAGATTTGCAATATGGTTTGAAAACAAGATATAAAGATTTCTATGAATTTCAAAATAGGGCTTACATAAGTAGGAAAGAGAACGAGGAAGAATATTCAAATCTCATTTATGAGTCTCTATTTTCTGATAAAGTAAATGATTATGAAAATTGGTCAGATTTTGAATTGTCAATTGGTAAATTAACAAAAGATTACGACCTCATTTCCTCAAGTGTAGAAATGAAGGAGAAATTTATAGACGATTTTAGTGAAATAGTTGACGATTTAAGAGAATATCTACGTATACAACAAGAAAAAAATCTTGAGAAAGGCAATAGAATTGATTTTGTAAGTACTCTAAATGATATGAAGAAATCTCTCCCTGTAATCAATCAACCCGCTATTGATAAAAAATATAATGAAAATCTATATCAACACGATATCGTGAATATATTAACTCTTAATTACACAAATGTAATCGATAAATTATATAATGAGTCAGCAAGATCATTTAGCAATCAATTACGAACTAATAATTATAAATTTCACATTGCGCCTCCAATTCATGCACATGGAACGGTAGATATTTGCACAGTTTTAGGAGTTAGTGACGAGACACAGATTTCAAATAGTTTTGATGAAGAACAAAAAGAATCCTTAATAAAATTTAGTTTTGAGGAACTATAGAGAAAATATGGATGTTAAAAATAGCGATATTATAAAAAATTCTGACATCATAATTCTTTATGGGGTTTCTTTGGGAGAGACTGATGGGTATATCTGGAATCAGATTGCTGAACAATCAATCAGAAGTTCTGTTCCCGTCATAATTTACCATTATGTACCTCATTTTGATGCAGGAAATCCCACTAGGGTAAAACGCTTATATAGAAATGTAGAAGACAAATTCATACAAAATAGTGGAATTGATTTAGAGTTAGAGAAGAAATTAAGAGATAATCTTATTATTGTTATTGGAAAGACTATTTTTAACCTGATGGAAAGGTAAGAAAGTACAAAATGGAAACATGGCAAGAGTTAAAAGTTACAGTTAAGCGTGAAGGGGAGGAATTGGTTTCCAATCTCTTGATCGAGCTGGGAGCGCAAGGCGTTGCGATTGAAGACAGCATGGACTATGTGGGAAATGTTGACCGTTTCGGCGAGATTTTCCCAGAGGTTGAGCAGGAAGAAGAAATCGTAGTGACAGCCTACTATCCGGAAACGGTTGATGTAGCAACGGTTGAGGCAGACTTGAAGGCCCGTCTCGCGGAACTAACTGATTTTATGGATTTGGGAGAGGTAAAAATGGGTACGACTGCCTTGGCTGAGGAAGACTGGGCAGACAACTGGAAGAAATACTATGAACCAGCTCGTATTACTCATGATTTGACCATCGTTCCCTCTTGGACGGACTATGAGGCGACTGCTGGGGAAAAGATTATCAAGCTGGATCCTGGTATGGCCTTCGGGACAGGAACCCACCCAACTACCAAGATGAGCCTTTTTGCCTTGGAGCAGGTTCTTCGTGGTGGGGAAACAGTGCTAGATGTGGGGACTGGTTCAGGCGTTCTCTCTATTGCCAGCTCGCTACTTGGTGCCAAGGAAATCTTTGCCTACGACCTGGATGATGTGGCAGTTCGTGTTGCTCAGGAAAATATTGAACTCAACCCTGGTATGGAAAACATCCATGTAGCAGCAGGAGACTTGCTTAAGGGAGTTGAGATTGAGGCAGATGTGATTGTAGCTAATATCTTGGCGGATATCCTCGTTCATCTGACGGATGATGCTTATCGCTTGGTCAAGGATGAAGGCTACCTCATCATGAGTGGAATTATTAAGGACAAGTGGGACATGGTGCGCGAGTCGGCTGAGTCAGCTGGATTTCCTTGAAACCCACATGGTTCAAGGGGAATGGAATGCCTGTGTCTTTAAGAAAACCAAGGATATTTCCGGTGTGATTGGAGGCTAGCATGCAGCAGTATTTTGTCAAAGGCAGTGCTATCTCTCCTGTCACTATCGAGGACAAGGAAACCAGCAAGCATATGTTTCAGGTTATGCGCTTGAAAGAAGATGATGAGGTTACTTTGGTCTTTGATGATGGAATTAAGCGCTTGGCGCGTGTGCTGGATGTGGAAGCTCGTCAGTTTGAGTTGGTTGAAGAGTTAGCTGACAACGTGGAATTACCAATCCAAGTGACCATCGCATCTGGCTTTCCCAAGGGAGACAAGCTGGAGTTTATCACTCAAAAAGTAACCGAACTGGGTGCCAGTCAAATCTGGGCCTTCCCTGCCGATTGGTCCGTTGCTAAGTGGGATGGCAAGAAATTGGGTAAAAAGGTTGAAAAACTAGAAAAAATTGCCCTTGGAGCAGCAGAACAAAGCAAGCGTAATATTGTACCAAGTATTCAGCTTTTTGAGAAGAAAGCAGACTTTCTAGCCCAACTGGACCAGTTTGACTCTATCGTGGTGGCCTATGAAGAGTCGGCCAAAGAAGGAGAAGCCGCTGCGCTCTTGCAAGCAGTTTCTGGACTCGAGAAAGGAGCTAGATTGCTCTTTATCTTTGGTCCAGAAGGTGGCCTGTCACCTGCAGAAATTGAGAGTTTCGAAGCTAAGGGATCAGTCTTAGCAGGACTTGGTCCTCGCATTTTGCGAGCAGAAACAGCACCACTTTACGCCTTATCAGCCCTTAGTGTTTTATTAGAATTAGAGAAATAAGAGGAAGAAAATGGAACAAAAACACCGTTCAGAATTTCCAGAAAAGGAACTTTGGGATTTAACAGCCCTATACCAAGACCGTGAGGATTTCTTGCGTGCAATCGAGAAGGCTCGCGAAGACATTAACCAATTTAGCCGTGACTACAAGGGCAATCTTCATACTTTTGAGGATTTTGAGAAGGCCTTTGCGGAATTGGAACAAATCTACATTCAGATGAGCCATATTGGCAACTACGGTTTTATGCCTCAGACGACAGACTATAGCAATGAAGAATTTGCCAATATTGCCCAAGCTGGCATGGAATTTGAAACAGATGCCAGTGTAGCACTTACCTTCTTTGACGATGCCCTAGTGGCAGCAGACGAGGAAGTCTTGGATCGTTTGGGTGAATTACCTCATTTGACGGCGGCCATTCGTCAGGCCAAATCAAAAAAGCCCACTATCTAGGAGCTGATGTGGAGAAGGCCTTGACCAATCTTGGTGAAGTTTTCTACAGTCCGCAGGACATTTACACTAAAATGCGTGCTGGGGACTTTGAAATGGCTGACTTTGAAGCCCATGGCAAGACCTACAAAAACAGCTTTGTAACCTATGAGAATTTCTACCAAAATCATGAGGATGCTGAGGTTCGTGAAAAATCCTTCCGTTCCTTCTCAGAAGGTCTTCGTAAGCACCAAAATACGGCTGCAGCAGCCTATCTAGCCCAAGTCAAGTCTGAAAAACTACTAGCAGATATGAAGGGTTACGACTCAGTCTTTGATTATCTTCTGGCTGAGCAAGAAGTGGACCGTGCTATGTTTGATCGTCAGATTGACCTCATCATGAAGGATTTTGCGCCCGTTGCTCAGAGATATCTCAAGCATGTTGCCAAGGTAAATGGTCTTGAAAAGATGACCTTTGCAGACTGGAAATTGGACTTGGATAGCGCCTTGAATCCTCAAGTGACCATTGACGACGCCTATGATTTGGTCATGAAGTCAGTAGAACCTTTGGGGCAAGAATATTGTCAGGAAGTTGCGCGCTATCAAGAAGAGCGCTGGGTAGACTTTGCTGCTAACAGTGGCAAGGATTCTGGTGGCTATGCAGCGGACCCATATCGTGTGCATCCTTATGTTCTCATGAGCTGGACAGGTCGTTTGAGCGATGTCTATACCTTGATTCATGAAATCGGGCATTCTGGTCAATTCATCTTTTCAGATAATCATCAGAGTTACTTCAATGCTCACATGTCGACCTACTATGTCGAAGCGCCGTCAACTTTCAATGAATTGCTTCTCAGTGATTACTTGGAGCACCAATCTGACGACCCTCGTCAAAAACGCTTCGCTCTGGCTCACCGCTTGACAGACACCTACTTCCATAACTTTATTACCCACCTCTTGGAAGCAGCCTTCCAGCGTAAGGTTTATACATTGATTGAAGAAGGAGAAACCTTCGGGGCAAGCAAACTCAATAGCATTATGAAGGAAGTTTTGACGGATTTCTGGGGAGATGCCATTGAAATTGATGATGATGCAGCTCTGACTTGGATGCGCCAAGCTCACTACTATATGGGCTTGTATAGCTACACTTACTCTGCTGGTCTTGTTATCTCGACTGCAGGTTACCTTCATCTGAAACATTCAGAAACTGGAGCTGAAGACTGGCTAAATCTCCTCAAATCAGGTGGTAGCAAGACACCACTTGAGTCAGCTATGATTATCGGAGCAGATATCTCTACAGATAAACCACTTCATGATACTATCCAATTCTTGTCAGACACAGTTGACCAGATTATCGCCTACAGCGTCCAGTTGGGAGAGTAAATTAAAAGAGTCTGGGACAAAAGTTTAACCTTAAATATAAAAACGAACAAAACGAGTTATCTGACACTCAGAATTCTGTCTTGTTCGCTTTTTTTTCTAATCTATCGATTTTAAAAATTTATAATAAAGAATTTCTAAAATCAAAATTTTTTGTCCTGGCCTCTTAAATTATCCCCAAAAGCTATCTTCTTCAGCTTGATCTGAAGAGAAGAGCCACACTTCTTTGATTTTTCCGTCTTCAATACGGAAGAGGTCAATCCCGTTCATATTGAGTTCAGTACCATCAGCTCGTGTTCCAAGAAAAGTAACATTGGCTGCGATTAAATCCTTATTGTCAGAAACCCAATTTGTTATCACCTTAAAGGTTCCATTAGTTTTCTCAGCAAATGTAGCCAGGTGAGTTCCTAGCTTGTCCTTACCAACAACTGAACCAGATATACTATGATTACCAGGTTGATGCCAGACAATATCGTCTGCCATCGTTTCAAAGACACTAGGAAAGTCACCAGCAATTAAAGCTTGGTTATAAGCATTGAAAATTTCTAAGTTTGTTGACATATCTATTCTCCATTTCTTTTTTTATGATATAATTGTAACAGTTACAAACAAAAAAACAAGTAGACACTTTTTTGATAGCTAGTATCAAAAGTAGTACTTTTATTGATACTAAAAGATAAATTTTTTTTAAAAAATAGAAAGAAGATATTTTATGACAAATAAAGTGAGTGAGTATGGTATTTGTCCATTTGCGACAACGCAGAGGGTTTTAACGGGGAAATGGGCACTGGTAATCATTTATCAGTTGAGTACGGGTACCAAACGATTTAAAGAATTGCAGAGATTATTGCCTGGGATTACTCAAACTATTTTGACCCGTCATCTCCGTCAATTAGAAAAGGATAAGATTGTTCAACGAAAGGTCTATGCCGAAGTTCCACCACGAGTTGAGTACAGCTTAACCGAAATGGGACAGGAATTCAGAGTTGTTTTAGATGCTGTCGAGAAATGGGGTCTAGATTATATCAAGTTACTAGAAATGTAGAGGTATTGAGCATGTATCAAGAGTTACTTAGAAAAATAGCAGAAGAAAAACCAAGTTATCGTCAAGAAGAAATCCAGTGGCTGCTTGATCATTTGGGAGATCCTTCTTCAGAAATTCGTGATGATCTTGTTTTTACAAGCTTTGCTAGGGGGATTCAGGAGGAGCTATTTACACAGGAACAATTTCAGTTTATCGCTGCTAGGATTGTTTCTGATGATGGTCTAGATAAAGAGATTGATAAGATAGAAACCTCAACGCTTGAGCGTTCTTTTAGAGCACTTATTTATGCAAATCTCTTATCAGCTGATGGTAATGAACACTCTATTTTTTATCAAGTGCTGCAAACTAATATCAGAAATACGATGCTCGATCAAGGTTTGCATTATCTTGAAAAAGAAGAGGATACGACAGGTTTTTCAAGTCGGTATGGTTGGGTTCACGCTTTTGCACATGGAGCCGATTTGCTGACAGAAGTGGTTTGTCATCCAGACTTTCCTAAAAACAGAGTTCATGAAGTATTTGACATACTTGGTCAACTATTTAAAAGAATTTTGATTCGCTTTACAGATGATGAAGATTGGCGTTTAGCGAGAGTGATCTATGAACCTATTTTACAAGGGAAGTTGGAGCAAGAGCAAGTAGCTTCTTGGATAGAAACTGTTGACTTTCCGATAGAAGAAAGGGAAGATTTTTATAAATTTTCCAACTTCAGATCCTGTCTGTTGGAAGTCTATGTCCAACTTGACCAGAGAAATAGTTTACAAGATGACTTGAAAGAAGCTATCCAGTCTTTTCAATACTAGGGATAAGCTAATATTACTTATTGAAAGAGTTTCTATTGTGTCCTCCTAACTAATAATGAAAACTAATAAAAGAGGTTGAATCATTTTCCAACCTCTTTTTGTGTATCTTAATGGAATTGCATACCACCATCAACGATAATGGTTTGTCCTGTAATGTAGTTTGAATCTGGTCCTGCAAGGAAGCTGACAGCAGCAGCCACATCTTCTGGTTCAGATAGACGTTTTAGTGTAATATCTTTTGCAAATGTCTGCATACCCCATTCGTCATCTTTTCCTGCATTTTTACCGACTTCATGAGCGATATCGTACATCATTGGTGTTTTAACAATACCTGGTGCGTAGGCGTTAACAGTGATGCCTGAGTCTGCTAAATCACGTGCTAATGTTTGCGTAATTCCACGAACAGCAAATTTGGTTCCACCGTAAACAGTTAGATTTGGATTGCCCACTACACCGGCTTGAGAGGTTGCGTTGATAATTTTACCTCCGTGGCCAAGTGCTTTAAATTGCGCTTGTGCAGCTTGTGAACCCCAAATGACACCACCAACGTTGATACCGAAAGTGCGTGTAAATTGTTCCTCAGTAATTGTATCGAGAGGAGTAGTTGGAGCAACACCAGCGTTATTTACGACAACATTCAAATCACCAAAATGGTCAACAACCTTTTGAAATGCTTGTGCAACTTCTGCCTGTTTCGAAACATCGGCCACGACAGCGAAGGCATTTTCAGCTGATAATTCGGCAACAGCCTTTTCAGCTGTTTCGGGATTGTAGTCTAAGACTCCTACCTTAAAGCCATCTTGAACCAATCGTTTTGCGATTGCAAAACCGATTCCTTGACCTGCACCTGTGACAATAGCAACTTTAGACATATGATTCCTCCTTGGTATCCACTATACCATTCAAACGTTCATAAAAGAACAGCAAAGTTGTGAAAATTAGTTCAAATTAGGGAATAAAAAACTTATTAGAACTATATTGATAGTATATACCTTTAGAAAAAATGTTTCAAATAAACACTACCGTTTTTATAGAATTTTATCCTGAAAATTTCCAAACAATTTTCTTGAAACCCTTTCCTTCTTTTGATAGACTAGTATCTAGTTTTTAAAAAAGGAGAAAGAAAATGAAAAAATTTGTCGCTGAGTTAATTGGTACTTTCATGCTTGTGTTCGTTGGGACAGGAGCTGTTGTTTTTGGAAATGGTCTTGATGGCCTAGGTCACCTAGGAATTGCCTTTGCTTTTGGTTTAGCCATCGTGGTTGCAGCCTACTCAATCGGAACTGTTTCAGGTGCTCACTTGAACCCAGCTGTTTCGATTGCTATGTTTGTAAACAAACGTTTGTCATCAAAAGAACTTGTAAACTACATCCTTGGTCAAGTAGTTGGTGCTTTCTTAGCATCTGGATTTGTATTCTTCCTCTTGGCGAATTCAGGTATGTCAACTGCTAGTCTTGGTGAAAATGCCTTGGCAAACGGTGTCACTGTCTTTGGTGGTTTCTTGTTTGAAGTCATCGCAACCTTCTTGTTTGTCTTGGTTATCATGACCGTGACATCAGAAAGCAAGGGCAATGGTGCAATTGCTGGTTTGGTAATCGGTTTGTCCTTGATGGCGATGATTCTTGTTGGATTGAATATCACTGGGCTTTCAGTAAATCCAGCCCGTAGCTTGGCACCGGCTGTCTTGGTAGGTGGCGCAGCCCTTCAACAAGTTTGGATTTTCATCCTTGCACCAATCGCTGGTGGGGTTCTTGCAGCCCTCGTTGCGAAAAACTTCCTTGGAACAGAAGAATAATTGAAACTCAAAAAGCCTTGCTCCTTATCTTGAGGAACAGGGCTTTTTGTATGAGTTTAACGGTTGTCAATTTTCTCTGGGTAGAGGTCGTGTTGGAAGAGGCGTTGTTCTGCCAAGCCTTCATACTTAGTTCCTGGCTTACCGTAGTTGTAGTAGGGGTCGATTGAGATGCCACCGCGCGGTGTGAATTTTCCCCAAACCTCCAAATAGCGAGGGTCTAGCAAGTTGACCAAGTCTTTCCCGATGGTGTTGATACAGTTTTCGTGGAAATCTCCATGGTTTCGGTAGCTAAAGAGGTAGAGTTTGAGGGATTTTGACTCAACACAGAGCTTGTCAGGAATGTAGGAAATATAAATAGTCGCAAAGTCTGGCTGAGCAGTGATTGGGCAAAGTGAGGTAAATTCAGGACAGTTAAATTTGATGAAATAGTCGTTCTCCACATGACGGTTGTCAAAGGATTCGAGGACTTCTGGTTGATAGTCAAAAATGTAGTTGGTTTCTTTGTTGCCGAGGAGGCTTAGGTTTTTCATTTCTTCTTGTTGTGACATGATTTTTTCTTTCTAATCTTAAACACCACGTTGGTTATCGTAGAGGAGGGTATGCAGTTGAGGAAGGACGCGGACATTGCCCCAGCTATCGTCGGCAGCGATGCGTTCCCAGAGTTCTTTGAGACGATCCAATTGATCTTGGACAATATTACCTGTAGCCTTGGGCTCAGGATTTCCTGCTGATAAAAAGAGGACATCTGGTTGGTAGCGTTCTTGTATGCCTCTGGCAAAGGCCAAATCTGCATCGTCAAAGACAGGGATTTTAAAGGTGACCTTGTCTGGCTCTAGTTGGGAAACGATAAAGTCCAAGGTTTCAAAGTTGACTTCCATCTTGGATGAAGGAGGTTTGGGACTCAGGGTGACTTGGTCGATGTCTTTTAACCAATTTTGCCAGCGGGAACCTTGGGTCTCAACAGCCAGAGTGACACCACGTTCCTTGAGTTTGGTTACTAGCTCAGCCATGTTGGCTGCTAGGATAGCAGGATTTCCCCCAGATAGGGTTACATAGTCGTAGCTCCCTAATTTATCCAACTCAGCAATGACCTCGTCAGCAGTCATACGAGTTGGCTTTTCAGAGCCATCCCAAGTAAAGGCAGAATCGCACCAGTCGCAGTGGTAGTCGCAACCAGCAGTGCGGACAAACATGGTTTTCTGCCCGATTGCACGGCCTTCGCCTTGAAAGGTTGGGCCAAAAATTTCTAGAACTGGTAGTTTGAGGACACGTTCCCTAGTCATCTAACCACTCCCGTCTAAACTCCGCAAAAGGCAGTCGGAGTCTCATAGAGACGAACGTATTCCAAACGGAGACCGCGCTCGTCTGGCAATTCTTGGTTCATGGTTTGGAAAATCCAGTAAACCATATTTTTCAGCAGTCGTGTTCATATAGGGAAGAGTTTCATTGAGATAGCGATGATCCAAGTGGGGCTCTAAGTAGTTCTTGTAGATCGCTTTGATATCTCCGAAATCGTAGGTCATGCCACGTTCATCTAAAAATCCACTGACAGCAATCTGCAGACGATAGGTGTGGCCGTGAAGGGATTTGCATTTTCCCTCATAGTGAAAGAGGTGGTGGGCAGCATCGAAGGTAAACTCTTTTGATACCAAGGTTCTGTGAGGATTGTAGACAAGAGACTCCCCAGTTTCCTGTTTGATTTCTTTGGGTGCAAAAAACATTAGTCCTCTCCTTTCTGTGAGAGATAAACATCTAAACCATGTTGACGTAGGTGGCAGGCTGGGCAATCTCCACAGCCACTTCCGATAATCCCGTTGTAGCAGGTCAAGGTCTTTTCACGAACATAGTCAAAGGCACCGAGTTGGTCGGCTAATTCCCAAGTTTCAGCCTTGTCTAGCCACATGAGAGGTGTTTGGATAACAAAGTCGTAATCCATGGCAAGGTTGAGGGTAACATTGAGAGATTTGACAAAGACATCTCGACAATCAGGGTAGCCTGAGAAGTCTGTCTCGCAGACACCTGTCACGATATCTTTAATGCCTCGTTGCTTAGCAAGAACTGCCGCAAAGGATAGAAAGAGGTGGTTGCGACCATCAACGAAGGTATTGGGAACCTCTCCCTCTTTTTGCTCAATCTCCATATCAGAGGTCAGGGCATTTTCAGTGATTTGCCCCAGCAGAGACATATCGAGGATGTGGTGACGAATCCCCTGTTCCTTAGCGATTTCTTGGGCAACTTGAATTTCGAGATGATGACGTTGACCGTAGGCAAAGGTGACAGCTTCGACTGTTTCATAGTGTTCTTTGGCCCAAAAGAGGCAGGTTGTGGAATCTTGACCGCCACTAAAGACGACCAAGGCTGATTGACGTTTCATAGTACTCCTTCCAAAATGGGAAATGTTCAGAGCATGCAAAAAGCTCCCATGAGGGAGCTAAAAAATACCAAGTAGAGGTTTTTTTTAGCGATGGCATGTCCCAAACATCGTAATATTCTATCTACAGTCTAGCATATTTTTTGAAAAATGGCAAAGGGCAAGAAAAAAGAGACCAAAGAAAGTACTTGGTCTCTCGTGTGATTAGCTCAATTCAGCAACGATAGCCTTGATTTGTTCTGCTGTGTGAACACCAGCAACTTGTTTCACCACTTGGCCGTCTTTTTGAAGAGAAGAGTTGGGATAGACATGATTCCAAAGGCACGAGCTGTGTTTGGATTTTCATCAACGTCCATTTTAACGATTTTCAAGACATCTTCTGAAAGTTCTTCAGACAATTTGTCCAAGATTGGACCTTGCATACGACATGGACCACACCAAGTTGCCCAGAAGTCTACCAAGACCAAACCGTCTTTTGTTTCTTGTTCGAATGTTGCATCTGTAATTGCTTTTGCCATTGTATTTCTCCTTTTTTAGTTATATTGGCTTAAATCTTGTTTCATGAGATAGAAGAAGACATCTCCATAAGTCCCATGATAGTCCAAATCATGACCGTTATAAGTCAATTTTTGGACAGGGTAGTAGTCTGCGACGCCGATAAGGCAAGCTTGTTGTGAACGATCAAAGTCTTCATAAGATTCGAAAGTTACAGTTCTTTCGTTCTTGCTGGCATCTAGATAGGTAATTTCAATCATGTTTAAAACTCCTTTGTTTAATGATGATTTTATTTTACTCCTTGTAAAAGAGAATGTCAAGAAAAATGATTGCGCACGCAACTTTTTTTAAAATCATCTTAAATCAAGAAATCCAAACCAGTTTTCAAGCTTTCTTCGACAGCCTTCTGTAGAGAGGCCAGTGTCTTTTGCCCATCACTTGTCAGGCAGATAAAGCTAGAGCGTCTATCTTGATCACAACACCTGCGACTAAGTAGACCGCAATTTTTGGCTTCCAAGCGAGCCACCATCCGAGAAACAGCGCTCGGGCTCAGATGAAGTTTATCTGGCAGGTCAATCTGGCGTAGAGATTTTTCTTGGGCCAAGTCCAGATAGTAGAGGAGGTAGAACTCTTTCAAGGTCAGACTTTGCTCGCTATGCTGGGCAATGGTCTCTTCCAAGAGACTTTCAATTTCTTTCTGATGCCGATTGAAGTCAAACCATTTTTCTAAGTAGGTCATAGTATCTCCTTTCTTTTTAGAGTTTTAAATAGAGGAAAGTCCATTTACGGACAGTCTCCACATCACAAGATGATTGCGCATGCAATGATTATACTACTTTTCAAAAGAGCTGGCAAGAAGGACGCTGGAAGATTTTATCCTAAATCATGCCTGTTTCCACAAGTCAAGAATTGTTTGTATCCCCTTTCCTCTCTAATTTTTAATGACTCTTGTGCATTTCCTTGAAATTTTCTGAAAAAAGAGTAAACTGGTATGCAAGAAGTCTATTTCGTGGAGTTTAGGATGAAATTATATGTTCAATTAATGATTCTCTTTGTGATTTCTCTAATCGGAGAGGGAATCTCTAGTTTCTTTCATTTGCCCATCCCAGGCAGTATTATCGGCTTGATTATTCTCTTTCTAGCCCTACAATTCAAGTGGCTGAGAACCAGGCATGTCAATATGGTGGGGAATTTCTTGCTAGCCAATATGACCATTCTCTTTTTGCCACCAGCAGTGGGAATAGAGAAGTTTGATGTGATTGTCTTCATCTTTGCCAATTGTTTGATTGTCTTTTGTTAAATATCAATATTATCCTCATAGCCTGTAGTTCAGTTCATCAAGAGACGGTTTGAGGGAGATTATGAGAAAGGAGATGCCAAATGAGCGAATTTGTTTCAACTCTGTTTGGGCTTGCCCTGTCTATTCTAGCCTATCTAGTGGGAATGCTGATTTACAGACGCTTACCCCATCCATTGACAACGCCCTTGCTTTTGTCAGCTGTTTTCATTATCATCTTTCTAAAAGTGACGGGTATTTCTTATCAAGATTACTACCAAGGTGGGGTTTATCTGAACAACTTTGATTGTTCCATCAACCGTTGCTCTAGGATTTCCGCTTTTATAAGAGTTTTCACCTGATGAAGCACCATAGAGTATTCTTCGGAAGTCTCTTAGCAGTAGTTGTCAATACTCTTTCACAGCCCTGAAGCAGATTTTGGCATGGACTTTTTCCCAGCTTACTTCTTTCCAAGTCAGTGACAACTGCCATGGCAGGAATCACAGAAAATTGCAAGGTTTGACACTTGTGACTGGTGGTGGTTGTAGGCAACTGGGATTTTAAATCCAGTGTTATTGGCCCAAACCCTTTAGCGGTTGAAAATTGATGAGATCCAGCAAAGGTTGGTCTTTCCTTGAGGAACAGGCCACGCAGTCGGAACAGGGACAGCCTTCCGATACGGTCGTAGCAGGAGTTGCGGTGGTTTGGCTATCGGTGTTACCGGTATTCTCTTATGTCTTGTTAAACTTCATTGGTAGCTAGTTTGATATTGAGTTGCAGCAAGGAATTTGAGTTCCTGCTTTTCAAATCGCATGTTATAGAGCATTATTTCTTTCTTTTTGCTTTTAAGTGAACGACTGGTCATAGTGTTTTAAGTCTTCTTCTGTGTAGTGATGAATGACTTCAATGACTGTCTGTGGTAAGGAGAAGAGCAAGTCACTAATCTTTTTACTATTTTCCAAGTCAAGATTGGCCTTAATCTCATCTGTTAAGATGAGTTGGCTATCGTGGTAGAGGCGCGAGCGATTTCTAGGCGCTGTTTCTCACCACCAGATAGGCTGTCATTGCTGAGTGTTCGATTTTTTTCAAATGTTCTAAACCAGTTGTCTTGAGGATATGATTTAGCCTTTCCTCCTTTTTTTATCCAGTCCTAGAAGGATATTGTCGTCCAGAGATAGCGTGTCAAAGTAATGGCTATCTTGGAGGATATAGGAACTAAAGCTTGTGATTTCTTTACGTGACAGGTTTTGACCAGCAAAGCTAATCTGTCCACTTGTTGGTGTCTCTTCTCCATGAATGATATTGAGCAGAGTTGTCTTACCAGATCCACTTTCCCCGATAATGGCAATTTTTTCTCCTTGCTTGATGTGCATGGAAATCGGAGACAGGAGGCTATTTCCATCTTTTTCTAGGGAGATGGTGTTAAGCTGGATAGGGAAAATATTTTCTATGCTTCTAGGCGAGATGAAGTTAGACTGGCCCAAAAGTTTTTGGTATTTGTTGAGAAGAGTTCGATTCGCTTTTCGGGTGTTGGTAAAGTAAGCCAACTCTTGGAATTGATAGCCGATATTATGGGAAACTAGATAGATGGCCACAAAACTCGCCGCATCTAAATAATTATAGTAGGTCATAAAGCCACCGATGACGATAGGTGTGACAGAACAAAGGCATCGATGCTATTGATCAAGAGACTGTTTAAAGTGCGTTGTTTTTCATAGTTGATTTCGGTATCTAGACTGGTTTGTAATTGCTTTTGATAGCGAGCAAAAAAGTAGTCTTGCCCCTGATAATGGCGAATTTGTTGGCTACCACCAATAAAATTTGTCAAGCTTGCTAAGTAGCTCTGGTTAACAGTGGACCGCTTTTCAGAAAGTGAATCCAAACGCTTTGATCCGATCGCACTGCAGAGTACAGGAAAGGAGTAGAAGAGGATGAAAATCAAGCCTAGGTAAAAATTGGTCCACAGGGCATAGAGAATGGACACAGTGGTAAAACCCAGAGAAGAAATGATGATAACCGTTGGTTCGATATAGCTTTCTTCTAGTTGCTTGACGTCGTTTTCTAGGTCAGACAAAATATCCTTTTCATCAATCTCATAACTGTTTAAAAATCGCTTGAAAATAGCACTCTTGATTCCATATTTGAAATCGGTAATCAAACGGGCATAGTAATAGCGTTTCCCAGCCAAGCCTAGTAAGAGGATAAGATTACCAAGGATTCCTAGAATCAATACTTTCCAAAGAAGGCCTAGTTCTTGATTGGTAAAACTGGCAACAATATTCTGAACAAGGGCTGGCGTGATAATTGCTTCCAACCAAGTAATGGCAATAGAAAAGAAGTAAAGTATGAGGTGTTTCTTATTAACAAATCTTTTCAGCATAAAGAGTTGACCTCCTTATCGATATACATGTAATTAGTTTTAAAGTCATTATACTCCTTTTTATAAAATACTTCATATAAAAATGTAAATTTTTGGGGGATATACAATTAAATGAAAATATCGTAATGACACAGATTAAAACAAAAAGCGAACAAAACAGAATTCGTTGTTTTGTTCGCTTTTTGTATTATTATCTAGATTTTTCTTGTAGTTCTGATAACATTTAGTCTGAGCAGGTACACTAATAGCTGATGGAATAAAATGTGTACTTTAGATTATTTCCAAGCGCCACTGGCATCTACATAGTAGCCATCTGGTGTGTAGGTACTGTGAAGCATCTTACCTGATGAAGCAAGGTAATACCAAGATCCGCTATCTTTTACCCAGCGTGTTGCCATAGAACCTGAGTTGTTTAGATAATACCAAGATCCACTATCTTTGATCCAACCTGTCGCCATAGAACCTGAGTCTTTTAGGTAATACCAAGAGTGATTATCATATAGCCAGTCACTAGCAATCATAGCTCCTGATGATTTAAAGGCATACCAGTAGCCACCTTGATAGAGCCAAGTTTTATTGAACATGACTCCTTTATCATTCATAAAGTACCAAGTTCCCTTGTCCTTAACCCAAGCATTTTGAACTAGTTGACCTTGTTTTTGATAGTACCACTTTTCACTGTAATTCTTTTTTAGCCAGCTTTCTGCTTTTACAATCGGATAAAGTATTTTGAAGGCTCCTCCCCCCCTGTAGGAATGACTGATAACTCCTGGTTTTTGAAGTTTCAATTCTACATAGTCGTCTTCCCAAGCAAACACTTTTTGACCATTGAGAGTCTCTGGTAAGGTAGCAGTGTAGGTCTTAGTTTGATAGTCCCATTTTGCATCAAGGTAGGTGTGTTGATCATTTGATTCGTCAATACGGAAGTAACCACTCTTTCCGCCATCATGATACACATCATCTACTACTTTAGTGGACCAGGTCTTTACTTCATTTCCGCTCTTGGCTTCTACCTTGATATCTCCTCTATAGCCATAAGGTACATAGAAATTCAGGTAACGCCCCTCTGTACCGACCATAGACTTGTCCTTTTCTTGACCTAGGAAATTGACAGTTTGATCTTGACCATTGAGACTGACCGTCCACTCGATTTTCTCGGTTTTTGGCAAATCCAAGACTTTGATATCTACTTCATGGCCATTATTAAATCGAAGAATTTTGCCATCTTGATACCAAACGCCACCCTTAATAACCCATTCTTCTTCCAATTCGAAGGCCTTTCCTGAATGAGGGAAAGCCAGTAAGGCTAGACCTGCTAGAGATAAACCAAATAGTGTGATTTTTTTTGATACTTTCATTTTCTTGACTCCTTATTTTTGGAATAAAACAAATTGACTGTTTTTAGGATAAACTGATACATGTTGCTCTTCGTGAATTTTTGATGCAGCTTCAAGGACTAGAGGATAAGAGTATTGATACAGTTCCTCTAAAGTGATTTTTCCGTTAGTATTGGTGTCTGCCATAGGCGAAATCATTCTATTTTGAAGTGGATCCCAACCTGTAAATACCGTTTTATCGCTACCAATAGATATCGTACAGCTTTTTCCTCCATGACAAGTAAAGGTGGTTCACATCGTTTTCGATAGAAGATTTAAATAGTTCTTGCATATTTGCAATAATCTCAGCTTTTGTTTTATCAGGGAAATGAACAACTTCGCTAAAGTTTTAGTTACTAAAAAACTTTTACATAGTATTAACATCTTCAATAGGTACTGCTCTTGTTGATGTTTCACCTGTTTTTAGTGTAAGAACCGTCAGAATGTTTATACCACCAACGGCCATTCGATTGAATCCAACTGCCATTGGAGTGACTATAATCCTAGGGAGAGATAGATTCTTGAGCAGAAACTAGACTATTTACTGCTAGTGTTGACGCTAAGCTCAGTAAAGCAACTGATGACAATAAAATTTTTTTCATAATCATATTGTCCTTTCTGTTTTATTTTTGTATAATCATAATCATATCACAAATAAAAAAACAGGTTTAATTTTTTGCAGAAATGGAAGAGGAATAGTATGGAAAATTTTGGAGCAGTTTTAAAGGATATCCGTATTTCAAAAAATTTTCGTCTTAAAGATTTGGCTTGTGATAAGATTAGTGAGTCAACTATTTCTCGTTTCGAAAATGGGATTACAAAATTATCTATTGATCATTTTTACATGTTGTTAAATCGCCTGGGGATCTCATTTTCGGAATTTGAAGAATTAGTTCATTGCTATTATTCCAAAAAAGAATGCTTTTTTGAAGAACTAGAACATGCTGTAAACTCTTCAGATATCATTTTGTTACAAGAACTAATAAAGAAAATAGAACTAAAACAAAAGCAGGAAAAAAGTCTATGCAATTGTCACATAAAATTGATTGCTGAACAACAGATTAATCGCCTTGCAAACCTTCCTTACAATGCATCTAAATGTAATGAGCTAATCAAGTATTTGCTTTCTGTAGATAATTGGATGGAGTATGAACTGAAAATTTTCTATAATTCGGTGTTTTTTATGAACACTAAAACCATAAGTTTACTATATAGAGCGGTAATCAAGAAAACACGACATTTTTTAAAAACAGATATGGGAACACATAGAGTAATTCCTTTATATTTATTTAATTTAGAATTATTATTAAAAAATAATTTGTTAGATAGCGCTCAATTTTTTATAGATGATTTAGAAAATTTACTGACTAGACAAGGATATTATTTTGAAAAGACTTATTTGATTTTTTTAAAAAGGTATTTATCTCATAAAAACGAATCAAGTAGAGTTAGGTAAAAAAGAATGTTCCAAAGCTATGAGAATATTTAAGGAATATAATGATAGTGCCACAATAGAGAAATTAAACAGGACCTTTAAATCAGATTTTGTCATTTAATTGGTTAGAAGGATTCGTCTGTAAGATAAAGTTAGACGGAAAATGAGATAAAAGAAAAAAGGATAGCCTCTCTACGATGAGATGTTATCCTTTTTGATTATGAAACTATTGCAAATTAACCTTATTTCTCAAAATATAGTAGGTTCCGAGGTAAAAGATAGCTATGAATATGAGTTCTTCAACAATACTTATACCTGCTCCCATATAGAAATTATCATTAAATCCTGCAAGTGAATTGACATAGAAGTTAGTACTGGTATTGAAGAAAACTTCAATAAATCCAATGACGATTTGGATACCGATGTAGGCTGCAACAGCGAGTGCTGTACGGTATTCATTGAAAAGTTGTCCGATGGAAATAGCCAAGTAGATGCAGAGGATTCCTGAAATAGTATTTAGTAGGAAGGATAACCCCACAAGAGAGAGTTGAGGAAGGTATGTTCCTAGAAGTGGGAACCAGTCATAATGTGACATCCATTCTGGAACCGTTATAGTCACAATAATAAAGCACTTAGAGCCAGTACAGCCGAGCTAAGGATAGACCAGATGACGGCTCCGATTAATTTAGCAGTGATGATATAGTGCTCAGAAACTGGCAAGGTCAAAGTCAGATAGCCTTGGCGGTCATAGACACTACCTTTGAAGCGTTTGATAATCAAGAAAAGAGTTGAAATCCCAAGTGTAATTATCAAGCCACCAAAGACGAGAGCCAGAAAGATAAATAGGAAAGGTTGGCTATCTTTGAAAGATATATAATTATAGTAGTGGCCTTGCATTCCCAGGGGAACGGAAAGGACTAGAACAGCAGCGTAGAGGGCTAAATACCACTTGTTAACATTTTTAAATTCGTAGCGAACTAAATTCCAAAACATAATAATCTCCTTTGCTTAGGCCTTAAATTCCTGACGGAAGAGTTGGTCAATGGATTCACCAGACTCATAGCGAATATCATCTACATTACCTTGACGAACGATTTTTCCGTCCTTAAGGAAGACAATTTCATCCAAGATTGGCTCGATATCAGAAATCAAGTGGGTAGAAATCAAAACGGTAGAAGTTGGGGAGTAGTTGTTGATAATGGTATTGAGGATATACTCACGGGCTGCTGGGTCCACTCCACCAATAGGTTCGTCCAGAACGTAGAGACGAGCATCACGGCTCATAACCAAAATCAGTTGTACCTTTTCCTTGTTTCCTTTTGACAGTTTCTTCAAGCGACTATTTTCATCAATACCTAGGTCTTCAAGTAGATGATGGGCGCGTTCAAGATTGAAATCTTTATAGAAGGTCTTGAAGTAGGTTAGGGCTTCTTTGACCTTCATTTGCTCATTGAGATAGGTCGTATCCGGCAAATAAGCTACGATAGCCTTGGTTGCTGGGCTTGGATCCATATCGTTGATCAGGACACGTCCTTGATCTGGTTGCAAGAGGCCGTTGATTAGTTTGATCAAGGTTGTTTTTCCTGATCCGTTTGGCCCAAGAAGACCAACAATTTTTCCAGCTGGGATGTCAAGAGAAACATTTTCAAGGGCTGGGGTTGCTCCATAAGATTTGGATACATTTTCAAATGCTAGTAATGACATAGGCTTAAACTCCTTTAATATAATCGCCGACTACGCCTGGTAGTTCTTCTTTTTCATAGCCAAAATGGGTCATGGAGGAAACGAAGTGTTCCAATTCTTCTTCTGATAATTGTTTGCGCGATTGGGCGATTAGCTCCTTATCCTCAGTCACAAATCGTCCAGTTGTTCGCTTGCTGTAGACAAATCCTTCTCGTTCAAGGTCTGACAAGGCTCTTTGGATGGTGTTTGGATTGACACCGGCCTCGCTAGCTAGTTCTCTCACGGTTGGAAGTTGTTGATTGGGTTCCAGTGTATGGGAAACAATCTGAAGCTTGATTTTCTCCATAATCTGTAAATAGATGGGTTTTTTGTTGTCAAATGTCCAGGACATCTTGGTCTCCTTTCTTTCATCTCTTTGTCTTAATTAAATAATACAACAAAACAAAAAACTTGTCAAGCAAAAAGAAGAATTGTTTTGGGAATCGCTTAAAAAATGGTATAATGAAAAGAAAACGATAAGGAGGGAAAGGATGCGTTGTCCAAAATGTGGGGCTACCAAGTCAAGTGTTATCGATAGTCGCCAAGCAGAAGAAGGGAACACCATTCGTAGAAGACGTGAGTGTGACGAATGCCAACACCGTTTTACAACCTACGAACGGGTAGAAGAAAGAACCTTAGTGGTTGTTAAAAAAGATGGCACACGGGAACAATTCTCCAGAGATAAAATCTTTAATGGGATTATCCGCTCAGCCCAGAAACGCCCTGTGTCAAGTGATGAAATCAACATGGTAGTCAATCGTATCGAACAGAAACTCCGTGGTCGAAATGAAAATGAAATTCAAAGTGAGGACATTGGTTCACTCGTCATGGAGGAGTTGGCTGAGTTGGATGAGATTACCTATGTACGTTTTGCCAGTGTCTATCGTAGTTTTAAGGATGTTAGTGAGTTAGAGAGCTTGCTTCAACAAATCACTCAGTCCTCTAAAAAGAAAAAGGAAAGATAAATGAAGCCAATTGACCGTTTTTCTTATCTAAAGAATAATCGGGTGTCGCAAGATACCTCATCTCTGGTACAGTGCTACCTCCCGATTATCGGTCAGGAGGCGCTGAGCCTTTATCTTTATACGATTAGTTTTTGGGATAATGGTAGAAAGGAATACCTCTTTTCAAGCATTCTCAATCATCTCAACTTTGGGATGGATAGATTGATAAAATCCTTGAAAATCCTATCTGCTTTCAATCTCTTGACCCTCTATCAAAAGGGGGACGTTTATCAGCTAGCCCTCCATGCTCCTCTCTCTAGTCAGGACTTCTTGGAACATCCTGTTTATCGCAGACTTTGGAGAAGAAGATTGGCGATGCAGCTGTGGAGGATTTGAAAGTTGAAAGTGCTGAGGGAGAAGAAATACCTATCTCACTCAATCAAGTCTTTCCAGATTTGGCAGAACTGGGAAGTCAAGAAGACCTTGGTCTCAAGAAGAAAGTGGCCAACGATTTTGACTTAGACCATTTTCGTCAGCTTATGGCTCGAGATGGACTTCGCTTTGCGGATGAACAGTCTGATGTCTTAAACCTCTTTGCCATTGCCGAGGAGAAGAAGTGGACTTGGTTTGAGACTTATCAATTGGCCAAGTCAACAGCTGTTTCCCAAGTTATTTCAACCAAACGCATGCGGGAAAAAATTGCTCAAAAACCGGTTTCCTCTGACTTTAGTCCTAAGGAAACAACTATTATCAAAGAAGCTAAAAGTAAGACTGCCCTGCAGTTCTTGGCAGAAATCAAGCAGACACGCAAGGGAACCATTACCCAAACAGAAAGAGAACTCTTGCAACAAATGGCTGGCTTGGGCTTACTGGACGAAGTTATTAATATCATTCTCTTATTGACCTTTAATAAGGTGGATTCGGCAAATATCAATGAGAAATATGCCATGAAGGTAGCCAATGACTATGCCTATCAAAAGATACATTCGGCAGAAGAGGCAGTCTTGCGCATCCGTGAGCGAGGGCAGAAGAGCCAGGCTCAAAAAAGCAGTAAACCCAGTCCTACCAAGTCCAATGTACCCAAGTGGAGCAATCCAGATTATAAGAATGAAACCAGCGAAGAAACTCGTCTGGAACTAGAACGTAAGAAACAAGAACTATTAGCTCGATTAGAAAAAGGAGGAGATTAGATGGAAAGTGTCGGAGACGTACTCAAACGTCAACCTAGCCGTTTTCATTATCAAGATTTGGTCCAGAAAATCATGAAGGACCCTGATGTTGCGGCCTTTATCCAGCAAGAATCCCTGACTCCAGAGGAATTAAATCGCAGTATCTCCAAGTTTAATCAGTACATCACCGAGCGAGACAAGTTTCTTCGAGGAGATACAGATTATATTGCCAAAGGCTACAAGCCTATACTAGTCATGAACCATGGCTATGCGGATGTTTCTTATGAAGAAACTCCTGAACTAATCGCGGCTGAGAAAGAAGCGGCTATTAAGAACCGTCTCAAGTTAATCAATCTGCCAGCTACTCTCAAGAAAGCTAGTTTGGCTCAAGTTGACTTGGATGATTTGGGGCGCTTGCCAGTTTGAAAAGCTATTAGCCTTTGTGGAGCAATATCCAGCTATTCGAAAAGGTCTTTACTTATATGGAGACTTTGGTGTGGGTAAAAGTTTCATGGTGGCTGCCTTGGCTCATGATTTATCAGAAAAACGAGGTGTTTCATCAACTCTCCTCCACTATCCTAGCTTTGTCATTGATGTCAAAAATGCTATCGGTGATGGCAATGTCAAGACCTTGGTGGACGAGCTTAAGCTTTCTGAAGTCCTGATTTTAGATGATATTGGTGCCGAACAATCAACAGCTTGGGTACGTGATGAAATCCTGCAGGTCATTCTCCAATATCGGATGCAGGAAAATTTACCGACCTTTTTCACATCCAACTTCGACTTTGAAGAATTGGAGAAGCATTTCGCTAAAGGGAAAAATGGAAATGACGAAACCTGGGAAGCCAGACGGGTCATGGAACGCATCCGTTATTTGGCTGAGGAGACTCGTTTAGAAGGAGTAAACCGTCGATGACAGAAACGATTAAACTGATGAAAGCTCATACTTCTGTGCGCAGATTTAAAGAGCAAGCCCTTCCTCAGCAAGACTTGACTGAAATCCTGACAGCAGCCCAGATGGCCTCGTCTTGGAAGAATTTCCAATCCTACTCTGTGATTGTGGTACGAAGTCAAGAGAAGAAAGATGCCTTGTATGAATTGGTACCTCAAGAAGCCATTCGCCAGTCAGCTGTTTTCCTTCTCTTTGTCGGAGATTTGAACCGAGCAGAAAAGGGAGCCCAGCTTCATACTGACTCATTCCAACCCCAAGGTGTGGAAGGTCTCTTGATTAGTTCGGTCGATGCGGCTCTTGCTGGACAAAATGCCATGCTAGCAGCTGAAAGTTTGGGCTATGGTGGAGTTATCATTGGCTTGGTGCGGTACAAGTCAGAAGAAGTGGCAGAACTCTTTAATCTGCCTGACTACACCTATCCTGTCTTTGGGATGGCACTAGGAATACCAAATGAAGAACATGAAGTCAAACCTCGCTTGCCATTGAATCAAGTGGTGTTTGAGGAAGAATATCAAGAACAGTCAACCGAGGTAATCCAAGCTTACGACCGTGTACAGGCTGACTATGCTGGAGCGCGTGCGACCACAAGCTGGAGTCAGCGTCTAGCAGAACAGTTTGCTCAAGCAGAACCAAGCTCAACTAGAAAAAATCTTGAACAGAAGAAGTTATTGTAGAAAGTGAGAAATTATGGCCCTACCAACTATTGCCATTGTAGGACGTCCCAATGTTGGGAAATCAACCCTATTTAATCGGATCGCTGGTGAGCGAATCTCCATTGTAGAAGATGTCGAAGGAGTGACACGTGACCGTATCTATGCAACGGGTGAGTGGCTCAATCGCTCTTTTAGCATGATTGATACAGGAGGAATCGATGATGTCGATGCTCCTTTCATGGAACAAATCAAGCACCAGGCAGAAATTGCCATGGAAGAAGCAGATGTTATCGTCTTTGTCGTGTCTGGTAAGGAAGGAATTACCGATGCAGACGAATACGTAGCCCGTAAGCTTTATAAGACCCACAAACCAGTTATCCTAGCAGTGAACAAGGTGGACAACCCTGAAATGCGAAATGATATCTATGATTTCTATGCCCTCGGTTTGGGTGAACCACTGCCAATCTCCTCTGTCCATGGTATCGGTACAGGGGATGTGCTAGATGCTATCGTAGAAAATCTTCCAAATGAATATGAAGAAGAAAACCCAGATGTCATTAAGTTTAGCTTGATTGGTCGTCCTAACGTCGGAAATCAAGCTTGATTAACGCTATTTTGGGAGAAGACCGTGTCATTGCTAGTCCCGTTGCTGGAACAACGCGTGACGCTATTGATACCCACTTTACAGATACAGATGGCCAAGAGTTTACCATGATTGATACAGCTGGTATGCGTAAGTCTGGTAAGGTTTATGAAAATACTGAGAAATACTCTGTCATGCGTGCCATGCGTGCTATTGACCGTTCAGATGTGGTCTTAATGGTCATCAATGCGGAAGAGGGTATTCGTGAATACGATAAGCGTATCGCAGGATTTGCTCATGAAGCTGGTAAAGGAATGATTATCGTGGTCAACAAGTGGGATACGCTTGAAAAAGACAACCACACCATGAAAAACTGGGAAGAAGATATCCGTGAGCAGTTCCAATACCTGCCTTACGCACCGATTATCTTTGTATCAGCCTTGACCAAGCAACGTCTCCACAAACTTCCTGAGATGATCAAGCAAATCAGCGAAAGTCAAAACACACGTATTCCATCAGCCGTCTTGAACGATGTCATCATGGATGCAATTGCCATTAACCCAACACCGACAGACAAAGGAAAACGCCTTAAGATTTTCTATGCGACCCAAGTGGCAACCAAACCACCAACCTTTGTCATCTTTGTCAACGAAGAAGAACTCATGCACTTTTCTTACTTGCGTTTCTTGGAAAATCAAATTCGCAAGGCCTTTGTTTTTGAGGGAACTCCAATCCATCTCATCGCAAGAAAACGTAAATAAAAAAGTAGAATCTGGAATGACATTTCCAGATTTTTTTGATAGAATGAAGTTGAAGAAAACGCTATCAAATAGAGAGGGGGCTGGTGATGAAACATTTGTTTAAATTTATAATCTTATTGCCCTGGTTTTACTTTTTCAATTGGATTGAAAAGGATAATAGAGAAAGTAAATTTTTCCCAATTTTTTACTATTTTTACTGGTTTTACATCCCCCTCTATGCTCTGTTTAGCCTTGCTTGGACAGTTATTTCAGTTCTGTTTTTCAATATCGTCTTGAGAAATTTGACAGATATCAAGTTATGGGGCATTTGGTTTCTTTTTATTCTGCTAGCTATTGGTCTGAATAGGTTAACTTATTCCTGTTTCAAAAAAATGCTTAGACTAAGAAAGGAGTTAGGGAAGTCTAAAGGTGGAAGGCATTGATTTATATCGGTAATAACATTTAATAGAACGAAACTAAAGAAAACAATTTTAAAGAGGAGGTGTCGATGATGAAACTGTCGTTTAATTGGTTTAATTTGATGCTCTTATTTCCTTGTTTTTATTTTTTCTATTGGATAGATAATGCTGACAGAAACAGTAAAATTTTCCCCATCTTTTACTATTTTTACTGGATTTATATTTCCCTTTTAGCTCTGTTTAGCTTGGATATGACAATTTTTTCATTCTTATTTTTCCCTTTTGTTCTAAATCATGAATCAGATGCTAGTGCTTGGGGTGTTGGGTTGCTTTTGATAGTCTTATCTCTAGGCAGCGACTGGTTAGACTATATCTTTTTCAAAAAAATGTTTCGCTTGAGACAGGAACTAGGACAATCTAGAGGCGAAAGGCATTGATTTATACTCTTCGAAAATCAAATTCAAACCGCGTCAACGTCGCCTTGCCGTACTCAAGTACAGCCTGCGGCTAGTTTCCTAGTTTGCTCTTTGATTTTCATTGAGTATTGTATTACGTTCTATTTGTAGGAGGTGGCTTATGAAGATTCCTCTCTTAACTTTAGCAAGGCATAAATTTGTTTATGTCTTGCTTACTTTGATTTTTTTCTTGCTTTGGTTTATCGTGATGTTTTTGATGACTTATTTCTTTTTTTGATATTCATGCGCCTGACCTAGCCAAATTTGATGGACAAGCAATAAAAAAATGACTTATTAAAAATCAGCATTAGATTTTTCGCATTCTCCAGTTCAATCTAGGTTTTTATCAATCATTTATTATTCCAATCATCATTGTTTTTGCTAGGTTTTTCAATATATTGAGCTGAAAAAAATAAAGTTTTTACGATTGAGTATTGGAAGAGAAGTAAGTTATCAAGGGTTAAAAAAAGAAAGTTGACTTTTTCAAGTTGCAAGTATCCCTTGTGTGCTGTATTTAGTAACAGTACTGATAATTGCAATTTTAACTTATTTCTTTGGGACTTTTTCTCCTCTTGAATGGAATTCTCTATTTTCTGATGGGAGTAGTTTACAAAGGTTCCTAAATGGAGAGATAACAAGCTATTTGTTCTTTACTTGTGTCCTACTAATCGGTATTTTTATCAATGCAGTCTATTTTTTAAAAATAGTTGATTATGTGGGGAATGTGACTCGTTCGGCAATCACCTATTTGATGTTTCTTTGGCTTGGTTCTATGCTGCTCTATAGTGTTTTGCCTTACTATATGGTTCCTATGACGAGTTTGATGCAAGCTAGCTATGGGGATGTAAGTTTGATGAGACTCTTTACACCTTATATCCTTTATATTGTCCCTTATATGGTGCTTGAAAAATATGAAGATAATGTTTAAGAATTTTAACAATATTTGGATAAAGAGAAAGATTGTTTTACTACTTCGTATAGTTCTGATGATGATTTTGACCAACTATCTATTGTCAACAGCGGTTCAAAAGCAGGATGTTTTTCTCTTTTTCAAGAGAGAATTGATTTCAATCTTTTCCTATAATGACTATTCTGAAGTGAATTTAGAAATCCCCAAACTCTTGTTAAACCTTTCTATTTTCATGGTAGGATGGCTCTCTGTCATTTTGCTTGAAAGTGATTTGGCAGACCACTACCATCACTTGATTCGCTATCAATCAAGCTCCTTTTTCGATTATACAAGGAAACGATTGGTTGTCATTTCTAAATTTTTTACTCAAGATTTAGTTGTCTGGTTTCTTGGTTTACTTCCGCTAGGAATTCATTTCAAAACAGTCACACTTTTCTTTTTACTTGCTCAGTTAATGATTTTGTACTTACTACTGTCTTATCTGATAGCACTTATTAGTGTGGGTGCTGGTTTTTCGTTTTTTCTCTATTTTTTAGCATTTGTGGGACAAGAATGGATGATGGATCATATTGTAACAGTGTATTTAGTACTCCTAAGTTTATTAGTTGTGTTGATTGTTAGTCGCTTGGAAGAGAAATTTAAGAAAGGATAAACGATGAAACTTGAAATTATAGATGGACAGAAAAATTACGGGAAAAGACCTATTTTAAATCAGTTAAATCTGGTCTTTCAATCAGGAAAAATTTATGGCCTTAAAGGTGATAATGGATCTGGGAAGACGGTTCTTTTAAAGGTACTTGCTGGTTATATTAAGCTTGACAAAGGAAAAGTTCTTCAAGATGGCAAAGTTTACGGGGTGAAAAATCATTATATTCAGGATGCAGGGATTTTAATTGAAAAAGTAGAGTTTTTATCTCATTTATCACTGAGAGAAAATTTGGAACTGTTAAGGTACTTTTCATCTAAAGTTACGGAAAAAAGAATTGCCTATTGGATTCAATATTATGATTTAAAGGAATTTGAAGATGTTGAATACCGTCATTTATCCTTAGGAACAAAGCAAAAAATGGCATTGATTCAAGCCTTTATTGCCGAACCATCTATACTCTTTCTCGATGAACCCATGAATGCTTTGGATGAGAAGAGTGTGAGGTTAACCAAACAGGTCATTTTATCTTACCTGAAAAAAGAAAATGGTCTGGTTATCCTGACGTCACACATATCGGAAGATATTTCAGACCTTTGCACAGATGTATTAGTTGTCGAAAATGGACATATACAATATTTAAAGGATATACAATCCTAGGAGGTAGCTTATGGCACATCTAAAATCATTTATTACACGCTATTCTAAGGTCTATATTGGTTTAGTTCTGTTGATCTGGATTGCTTTCTTCTTTGTTCCTTGGGATAAACCTGTTCTGGGAATATCTATCAATCTCTTAATCATGCAGAAAGTTTTACTAGTTTTTGGAATTCTGTCCATTTTGATGGCCTTCTTATCCAAGAAAGTCAGTCTCTTTGTTTTTGGATTGATCTGCTGTTTTTCTCTTTGGATTAACCTATTTATCCTATTTGCTCTTTTGCCGATTTTTGGCAATTAAAGTATCATAAAAGTCAGAGAGGTTAGCTTGGAAACTAGCCTCTTTTTCCTTTTCAAAATGGGGATTCTTCCTTGAAAATAATCAGTGATTGTGCTAAAATTAAAAGAACATTCTAAAATATTCGGAATTTAAAGTAAGGAAAAACATGGCTAATATTTTAAAAACAATTATCGAAAATGATAAAGGAGAAATCCGTCGTCTGGAAAAGATGGCCGACAAGGTTTTCAAATACGAAGACCAAATGGCTGCTTTGACAGATGACCAACTAAAAGCAAAAACAGTTGAATTTAAAGAACGTTATCAAAATGGAGAATCGCTTGATTCATTGCTTTATGAAGCATTTGCGGTTGTCCGTGAAGGTGCCAAACGTGTCCTAGGTCTATTCCCATATAAGGTTCAGGTTATGGGTGGAATCGTTCTTCACCATGGTGACGTGCCAGAAATGCGTACAGGTGAAGGGAAAACCTTGACTGCGACTATGCCGGTATACCTCAATGCCCTTTCAGGTAAAGGGGTTCACGTAGTTACGGTCAATGAATACCTATCAGAACGTGACGCGACTGAGATGGGTGAATTGTACTCATGGCTTGGTTTGTCAGTAGGGATTAACTTGGCTGCCAAATCTCCAATGGAGAAAAAAGAAGCCTATGAGTGTGATATTACTTACTCAACCAACTCAGAAATTGGATTTGACTACCTTCGTGATAACATGGTCGTTCGCGCTGAAAACATGGTACAACGTCCGCTTAACTATGCCTTGGTCGATGAGGTTGACTCAATCTTGATTGACGAGGCGCGTACACCTTTGATCGTATCAGGTGCTAATGCGGTTGAAACTAGTCAGCTCTACCACATGGCAGACCACTATGTAAAATCTTTGGACAAAGACGACTATATCATCGATGTGCAGTCTAAGACTATTGGTTTGTCTGATTCAGGGATTGACAAAGCTGAAAGCTACTTCAAACTTGAAAACCTCTATGATATCGAAAATGTAGCTCTGACTCACTTTATCGATAACGCCCTTCGTGCCAACTATATCATGCTTCTCGATATTGACTATGTTGTGAGCGAAGAACAAGAAATTTTGATTGTCGACCAGTTTACAGGTCGTACCATGGAAGGTCGTCGTTATTCTGATGGCTTACACCAAGCTATTGAAGCTAAAGAAGGTGTGCCAATCCAGGATGAAACCAAGACATCTGCCTCAATCACTTACCAAAACCTTTTCCGTATGTACAAGAAATTGTCTGGTATGACAGGTACAGGTAAGACTGAGGAAGAAGAATTCCGTGAAATTTACAACATTCGTGTTATTCCAATCCCAACAAACCGTCCTGTTCAGCGTATTGACCATCCAGACTTGCTTTTTGCTAGCATTGAAGCTAAGTTTAAGGCCGTTGTTAAAGACGTTAAGGCTCGTTACCAAAAAGGTCAACCTGTCTTGGTTGGTACAGTAGCGGTTGAAACCAGTGACTACATTTCTAAAAAATTGGTCGAAGCTGGTGTTCCTCACGAAGTCTTGAACGCCAAAAACCACTATAAAGAAGCCCAAATCATCATGAATGCTGGTCAACGTGGTGCTGTTACCATTGCGACTAACATGGCGGGTCGTGGTACCGACATCAAGCTTGGTGAAGGGGTTCGTGAACTTGGAGGACTTTGTGTGATTGGTACAGAACGTCATGAAAGTCGTCGTATCGATAACCAGCTTCGTGGACGTTCAGGTCGTCAAGGAGACCCAGGTGAGTCACAATTCTACCTCTCTCTTGAAGATGACTTGATGAAACGTTTTGGTTCTGAACGCTTGAAGGGAATCTTTGAACGTCTCAACATGTCTGAAGAGGCGATTGAGTCTCGTATGTTGACACGTCAGGTTGAAGCGGCACAAACGTGTTGAAGGAAATAACTACGATACCCGTAAACAGGTCCTTCAATACGACGATGTCATGCGTGAACAACGTGAGATTATCTACGCTCAACGTTACGATGTTATCACTGCAGACCGTGACTTGGCACCTGAAATTCAGTCTATGATCAAACGCACGATTGGTCGTGTTGTTGATGGTCATGCGCGTGCCAAACAAGATGAAAAACTAGAGGCAATTTTGAACTTTGCTAAGTACAACTTGCTTCCAGAAGATTCTATTACGATGGAAGACTTGTCAGGCTTGTCTGATAAGGCCATCAAGGAAGAACTCTTCCAACGTGCCTTGCAAGTTTATGATAGTCAGGTTTCAAATTACGCGATGAAGAAGCAGTTAAAGAGTTCCAAAAAGTCTTGATTTTACGAGTGGTAGATAACAAGTGGACAGATCATATCGATGCCCTCGATCAATTGCGTAATGCGGTTGGACTTCGTGGCTATGCTCAGAACAACCCAGTTGTTGAGTATCAGGCAGAAGGTTTCCGTATGTTTAATGACATGATTGGTTCGATTGAGTTTGATGTGACACGCTTGATGATGAAAGCACAAATTCATGAACAAGAAAGACCACAAGCAGAACACCATATCAGTACAACAGCGACCCGCAATATCGCTGCCCATCAAGCAAATATACCAGAAGATTTGGATTTGAGCCAGATTGGACGGAATGAACTTTGCCCATGTGGTTCTGGTAAGAAGTTTAAAAACTGTCACGGTAAAAGACAATAAAATGAGATAGTTTAGAGGCGGATACCTTGTGAAAAGTAAATTTTTACTTGGTATCCGTTTGATTTATAAGGAGATGAGTTATGGTATTTACAGCAAAAAGTCCTAAAATTAATATTGAAGAAGTTCGTGCCTTATCAAAATTAGAAGGCCGAGCTTTGGAGAGGAAAATCTCAGCGTGATCAAGAGCTAGAAGCCATTATACGTGGAGAAGACCAGCGGATTCTCTTGGTAATCGGGCCATGCTCATCTGATAATGAAGAAGCTGTCATTGAGTACGCTAAGCGTTTGGCAGCTTTGCAAGAAGAAGTGGCAGACCGTATCTTTATGGTTATGCGTGTTTATACAGCCAAACCTCGTACCAACGGAGATGGCTATAAGGGCTTGATTCACCAGCCTAACGCGACAGAAGCGCCTAGTCTTATCAACGGAATCAAAGCCGTTCGCCATCTTCATTATCGTGTTATCACAGAAACAGGTATGACAACAGCTGATGAAATGCTTTTATCCTGAAAATCTTCCTCTTGTGGATGATTTGATTTCTTACATGGCGGTTGGTGCCCGTTCGGTTGAAGATCAGCAACACCGCTTTGTGGCAAGTGGGGCAGATTTTTGCGACTGGTTTTTAAAAAAATCCAACTTCAGGAAATCTCAATGTCATGTTTAATGGGATTTATGCTGCTCAAAACAAACAAAGTTTCCTTTTCCTAGGAAAAGAGGTGGAAACAACTGGGAACCCGCTTTCGCACGCCATTCTTCGTGGAGCGATCAATGAATATGGTAAGAATATTCCTAACTACTACTATGATAATTTGATGGATACCATTGCTCAGTATGAGAAGATGGGCTTGGAAAATCCTTTTATCATCGTCGATACCAATCATGACAACTCTGGTAAGCAATACATGGACCAGATTCGAATTGTTCGCCAGACCTTGATTAACCGTGATTGGAATGAAAAAATCAAGCAGTACGTTCGTGGCTTTATGATTGAGTCTTATCTAGAAGACGGCCGTCAAAACGAACCGGATGTATTTGGCAAGTCTATCACAGACCCTTGCCTAGGCTGGGAAAATACGGAAGCCCTCGTCAGAGAAATCTACCAAACGCTAGGAGAATAAGATGGCATTTATTGAAAAAGGTCAAGAAATCGATATTGAAGCAATCAAGGCAGAAACCCAATTGTCTGCGGAAGCCTTGCGACTAAAGGAGCGTCGTGATAGAGAATTGGCAGACATCATTTCAGGAGAAGATGACCGGATCCTTTTGGTGATTGGTCCTTGCTCTTCTGACAATGAAGAGGCTGTCTTGGAATATGCCCGCCGTTTATCAGCTTTGCAAAAGAAGGTGGCGGACAAGATTTTCATGGTTATGCGTGTTTATACAGCTAAACCTCGCACCAACGGAGACGGCTATAAAGGCTTGGTTCACCAGCCAGATACTTCTAAGGCTCCAAGTTTAATTAATGGCTTGCAGGCTGTGCGCCAGTTGCACTACCGCGTGATTACAGAGACAGGTTTGACAACGGCAGATGAGATGCTTTATCCGTCAAATCTGGTCTTGGTGGATGACTTGGTCAGCTACCATGCTGTAGGAGCTCGTTCTGTGGAAGACCAAGAGCACCGCTTTGTGGCTTCAGGAATTGATGCACCAGTCGGAATGAAAAATCCAACCTCTGGAAATCTTGGTGTTATGTTTAATGGCATCTATGCCGCTCAAAATAAACAGACCTTCCTTTTCCATGGGCAAGAAGTTGAGACTTCAGGAAATCCCCTGGCCCATGTCATCCTTCGTGGGGCAGTTAATGAATATGGGAAAAATGAGCCTAATTTTTACTATGAAACCCTGCTAAATGCCATTGAGCGTTATGAAACTATGGGACTTGAAAATCCTTTTATTCTCATTGATACCAATCATGATAATTCAGGCAAGCAATATATGGAACAGATTCGAATTGTCCGCCAGACCTTGCAAAATCGTGATTGGAATGAGAAGATTAAAAAGACAGTTCGAGGCTTTATGATAGAATCTTACCTAGCAGATGGTCGTCAAAACCAACCAGAGGTCTTTGGATGTTCCATTACCGATCCTTGCCTAGGTTGGGAAAATACAGAGGCCTTGGTAGAAGAGATTTATGCTACCTTGACAAAATAAGTGAAAAGGATGGAGTTGGGGAATCTCAACTCCTTTTGATGAGAATGATAGTTGGACATGGAATTGACATCGAAGAATTGGCTTCGATAGAAAGCGCAGTTACACGACATGAAGGATTTGCTAAGCGCGTGCTGACCGCTAAGGAAATGGAGCGCTTCACCAGTCTTAAAGGGCGCAGACAGATTGAATATTTGGCTGGTCGTTGGTCGGCTAAGGAGGCCTTTTCCAAGGCCATGGGAACGGGCATTGGCAAGCTCGGTTTTCAGGATTTGGAGGTCTTGAACAATGAACGTGGGGCGCCTTATTTTAGTCAGTCACCATTTTCAGGAAAGATTTGGCTGTCTATCAGCCACACAGATCAGTTTGTGACAGCCAGTGTCATTTTGGAGGAAAATCATGAAAGCTAGTCCACATAGACCAACCAAGGCTCTGATTCATCTGGGAGCTATTCGACAAAATATTCAGCAAATGGGGGCTCATATCCCTGAAGGAACGCTCAAATTTGCAGTGGTCAAGGCTAATGCCTATGGGCATGGGGCTGTTGCCGTTGCCACGGCGATTCAAGATGATATTGATGGCTTTTGCGTTTCCAATATTGATGAAGCCATTGAACTCAGACAAGCTGGACTCAGCAAGCGAATCCTCATTTTAGGAGTTTCTGAACTAGAAGTTGTTTCTCTTGCTAAAGCATACGACATCACCTTGACTGTGGCTGGACTGGAGTGGGTTCAAGCACTCTTAGATAAGGAAGCGGACCTAACTGGATTGACAGTCCACCTTAAGATTGATTCAGGAATGGGACGGATTGGTTTTCGAGAGGCTAGTGAAGCTGAGCAGGCTCAAGACTTGCTCCAACAACACGATGCTCGTGTTGAAGGGATTTTTACCCACTTTGCTACTGCTGATGAAGAATCAGATGACTACTTTAATGTCCAGTTAGAACGGTTTAAAGATATTTTGGCTAGTATGAAGGAAGTCCCAGAGCTGATCCATGCCAGCAATTCGGCAACGACTCTTTGGCATGCAGAGACTATTTTCAATGCAGTCCGTATGGGAGATGCCATGTATGGTCTCAATCCAAGTGGAGAGGTTTTGGACTTACCCTATGACTTGAAACCAGCCTTGACCTTGGATTCTGCTCTGGTTCATGTTAAGACGGTTCCAGCTGGAGCTTGCATGGGATATGGAGCAACTTATCAAGCGGATAGCGAGCAAGTCATCGCGACCGTGCCAATCGGCTATGCAGATGGTTGGACACGAGACATGCAGAATTTCGCCGTCTTGGTAGATGGCCAAGCTTGCTCAATCGTCGGCAGGGTTTCGATGGACCAAATCACCATTCGTCTGCCTAAGCTTTATCCGCTAGGAACAAAGGTGACCTTGATTGGCTCCAACGGAGGCAAGGAAATCACAGCAACTCAGGTAGCTGCCTACCGCGGGACTATTAACTATGAGGTGGTTTGTCTTCTCAGCGACCGCATTCCGAGAGAATATTATTAAAAAGAAAGGAGTGGAGCATGAATCTACATCAACCCTTGCATGTATTACCTGGTGTGGGACCAAAGTCAGCAGAAAAATACGCCAAACTAGGAATTGAAAACTTGCAAGACCTCTTGCTCTACTTTCCTTTCCGTTATGAAGACTTTAAGACCAAGCAAGTGCTGGAGCTGGAAGACGGTGAAAAGGCAGTTCTTTCTGGTCAAGTCGTGACTCCTGCCAGTGTTCAGTATTATGGTTTCAAGCGCAATCGTCTGCGCTTTAGCCTCAAGCAGGGAGAAGTCGTTTTTGCCGTGAACTTCTTTAACCAACCCTACCTAGCTGATAAGATAGAGTTGGGAGCAACTCTTGCCGTCTTTGGAAAATGGGATCGTGCCAAGGCTAGTTTGACTGGGATGAAGGTCCTGGCTCAGGTGGAAGATGACCTCCAACCTGTCTATCGCTTGGCTCAGGGAATCAGTCAGGCCAGTCTGGTCAAAGTTATCAAGACGGCCTTTGATCAGGGACTGGACCTCTTGATAGAGGAAAATCTTCCCCAGTCTTTGCTCGATAAATACAAACTCATGTCCCGTTGTCAGGCCGTTCGTGCCATGCATTTCCCCAAGGATTTGGCGGAATACAAGCAGGCCCTTCGCCGTATCAAGTTTGAGGAACTCTTTTATTTCCAAATGCAGTTGCAGATGCTTAAGTCTGAAAATAGAGTTCAGGGAAGCGGTCTGGTTCTGGATTGGTCTCAGGAAAAAGTGATAGCAGTCAAGGAAAGCCTTCCATTTGCCCTGACCCCAGCTCAAGAAAAGAGTTTGCAGGAAATTTTGACCGACATGAAGTCCGACCATCATATGAATCGTCTCCTACAAGGAGATGTGGGGAGCGGAAAAACGGTGGTTGCTGGCTTGGCTATGCTTGCGGCGGTGACAGCTGGCTACCAAGCAGCCCTCATGGTACCAACAGAAATCCTTGCAGAGCAACACTTTGAGAGTTTACAGAACCTTTTTCCTAACTTGAAACTGGCTCTCTTGACAGGTTCTTTGAAAGCTGCAGAAAAGAGAGAAGTCTTGGAGACTATTGCCAAGGGTGAGGCTGATTTGATTATTGGAACCCATGCTCTGATTCAGGATGGGGTAGATTATGCTCGTCTGGGCTTGATTATCATCGATGAGCAGCACCGATTTGGTGTAGGGCAACGGCGTGTTCTGAGAGAAAAAGGGGACAATCCAGATGTACTCATGATGACAGCGACTCCCATTCCACGAACCTTGGCTATCACAGCCTTTGGCGATATGGATGTTTCCATTATTGACCAGATGCCAGCAGGGCGGAAGCCTATTGTGACTCGCTGGATCAAGCATGAGCAACTGCCTCAGGTTTTGACTTGGTTAGAGGGGGGAAATCCAAAAAGGTTCACAAGCCTATGTTATCTCTCCTTTGATTGAAGAATCAGAAGCTCTGGATCTGAAAAATGCCATTGCATTGTCTGAGGAGTTGACGGCTCATTTTGCAGGTAAGGCAGAGGTGGCCCTTCTACATGGTAAGATGAAGAGTGACGAAAAAGACCAGATTATGCAGGAGTTCAAAGAGAGAAAGACTGATATTTTGGTTTCGACAACGGTTATCGAGGTCGGGGTTAACGTTCCCAATGCGACTGTCATGATTATCATGGATGCTGATCGCTTTGGTCTCAGCCAGCTTCATCAGCTCAGAGGTCGTGTTGGTCGGGGAGATAAGCAGTCCTATGCTGTTCTCGTTGCCAATCCCAAGACGGATTCTGGTAAAGACCGCATGCGCATCATGACAGAAACCACCAATGGATTTGTCCTTGCGGAGGAAGATTTGAAAATGCGGGGTTCAGGTGAGATTTTTGGAACCAGACAATCAGGTCTCCCAGAATTCCAAGTGGCTGATATTATCGAAGATTTTCCGATTTTAGAAGAAGCCAGAAAGGTTGCTAGCTACATTAGTTCGATAGAAGGCTGGCAAGAGGATCCGGAATGGCGCATGATTGCTCTTCATTTGGAAAAGAAAGAACATCTAGATTAATACTCTTCGAAAATCAAATTCAAACCACGTCAACGTCGCCTTGTCGTACTCAAGTACAGCCTGCGGCTAGTTTCCTAGTTTGCTCTTTGATTTTCATTGAGTATAAGCTTTCTCTAAGAAAAACTTAAGCTAGCTTTCAGGTTTGGCCCTTATACTAGAGTCATCAAAAAGAAACGAGGACTCTCAGATGACAGTAACGATTAAAGTAAATTACCAAACCACTTTCCAAAAGAAAGAAGCAAAAAATTAAGATTGAATAGAAGGAAGAAAGAGCGAAATGCTCTTTTTTTATTTCTAAAAGCACAATTTATTGAATCTAAAATAGTACACTGCGGATTCTAAAAAATTTCTAGAAATTATAGTAGATTGAACCTTGAATAGTCCACCGAGTTTTCTAAAACATTGTTAGAAATTAGTTTGAATTCCGCAATCAATTTGTTCAGTTTTTATTTCATTTAACTATAATTTGACTTTCCTAATTTCTTTGTTCATATCTTATTTCAATACACTATATCTTACTATTTCAGAGCCCACATCTAGCATAACTAAAAAAACAGATTCTTCCATCTATTACGGAAAAATCTGTCATTGATTTAATGATTTACAAAAACTCCAACCACGGCTTGCGAACCTCGTCTTTTCTGGTTTCTCTATATTTTTTAGTTCTTATTTATGATGCTCTTTCAATAGTTCTTCAAACTCAGAGATAGTCATACTCAACTGTTGACTGGCAACTTCAGAAGGCAAAAGACCTTGACGGACTAGATTTAATAGCGTCGACAAACTCCCTTCAACTTTCCCACGATCCAGTCCCTGTTCAATCCCTTCCGCCCTAGCAGTCTCCAAGGCATAGTCCTGCGCTAACAAGGCTTGTTCTTCTCGCATACGTAGTTGACTAAACATCTTCCTGTCCTCCTCGGACCAGCTCTTGTAGTCTAGCAGTTGGTCTGCTTGGCTAATGGCTCGCTCAGGTTGTTGGGTAAATGGTTTATTCCCAAAAAACTCCAACCACGGTTTGCGAACCTCGTCTTTGCTGGTTTCTCTATATTTTTTGAGTTCTAAGAACGCCATCTTGACTAGATGGTTTCCCTGTCCATTGTTTGTGATGGTTAAGACTTCACCTGTCGTGTCTTCGCGCATACTAAAACTGTGAAAGGCTAAATCATCTTGGAAGTAATTACTATCTACGATAGCAATAGCATAAACTGGTGCGATGTGTTTGTAACTCTGGTGTGTATCACCTTCTCGTTGGCGAATTTTTTCTAAATTTTGATTGACTTGACTGCACAAGTAAGCCCACAGGCGATTGATGAAAAATTCTGATGATGAACTTGAATCTCAATAATTACTTGCGTTCCATTATCTAGCTCCGCCAAAACGTCTATACTGGTATAGAAATCCTGTGCTGAGTAAGGAACGGAAGGCAAGACGTGAATGTTACTTCCCTCCAAAATGGTCACATTTTTTGCTGGCAAGTCCAACATATCGCGTATAAATTGACAAGTGATTTCTGGATTGCTAAAGATTTTCTTAGCAACCAAATCATTGGTTGGGCTGATGCCCGGATGTCTGAGAATCATCCATTCCCTCCTTCTATTATACCATATTTTAAAATCTAATTTTGCTAGATTCGATGGTTCTATCTATTTATTCGGAAAAAAGAGGATAAATGAAATAGTAAATAAAAAATAAGAACAGCGGATAAGCAATAAATTTTAAGATTATCTGTCTTCTCCGCTTATCTGATAATAAATAAGGTTCGCAATATAGCCTTTTCTCTCTACCCCATTTGCAACAGTCTTTAGATAGGACATTCCAGTCTTATCCATAACATGACCTGAAGCTGGGTTGAGACTGGCATATCGTGCTTTGACTTTTTGAAAATCTGCTTGAGTAAAACAGAAGTCTAAGATAGCTTTTAAGGCCTCTGTCATAAGACCACGACTCCAATAGTTTTTTCCTAAAACATAGCCAATTTCACAACTGGAATCATCCTCATTCATCTCAATGATGCTGATATCTCCTATCACTTGCTCTGGGTTTTCTTTGAGGTAAATGGCTCATTTGTAATAGTTGGGATTGGCATAGGAAGCAACCCAATTACAAATCGAGTTTCGAGTGACCTCAACATCAGGATGGGGCTCCCAAGTAACATAGGTCAGATTCTTAGTAGAAGAAGCCCAATTTTGAAACATGGCTTCCGCATCACTCTCCACAAATCTTCTCAAAATTAAACGGTTTGTCTGTAATATTTGCGTACCTATTGCTTTCATGATGTTACCTCGCTTTCTGGTGTGTGATTCTCTATTCAATATCCATTGAAACTATAGTATATCGAGATAAGCTGTAGACAAATCAACTGGGGCATTCACATTAATTTCTAAATACTTTAGAAGTTGATTGGTACTATTCTAGATTCAATTTATTAGACTTTCAGTCAGTAGGTTTGAAGAAATAAAATCTAAATTCACTTTCTATATTATACTCAATGAAAATCAAAGAGCAAACTAGGAAACTAGCCGAAGGCTGTACTTGAGTACGACAAGGCGACGTTGACGTGGTTTGAAGAGATTTTCGAAGAGTATTACCCTTCTTTCTTGCATTGCTTTCTTAGATATGCTACAGTGGTGGTAGCGGTTACAAAATAAAAGGAGTATGCTATGAAAAATCCAGCTTTGTTAGAAGAAATCAAGACTTATAAAGGCAGGGATGAGGTTCCAGAAGACTTTGATGCTTTCTGGGATGAGGAGGTGAAAAAAAGTTTCAACTCTTCCAGCCTACCATTTGGAGGAAAGAAATTTCCACATTCCTCAAGTCAAGTGCTATGAGTTAACATTTGAAGGAAGCAAGGAAGGCAAGGTCTATGCACGCGTCGTTCTTCCAAAGAGTGAGGAGAAGGTTCCGCTAATCTTCCATTTCCATGGTTATATGGGACGTGGCTGGGACTGGGCCGACATGTTGGCTTTCACCGTAGCTGGTTATGGTGTTGTTTCCATGGATGTTCGAGGCCAGTCGGGCTATTCACAAGACGGCTTGCGTTCTCCTCTAGGAAATACAGTTAAGGGGCATATTATCCGTGGTGCTGTGGAAGGTCGGGATCACCTCTTTTATAAGGATGTTTATCTGGACATCTACCAGTTGGTTGAAATTGTTGCTAGTCTGCCTCAGGTGGATGAAAAGCGACTTTCTAGCTATGGTGCCTCTCAAGGTGGTGCTCTAGCCTTGGTTGCGGCAGCGCTCAATCCTCGGATTCAGAAAACAGTTGCCATCTATCCTTTCTTGTCAGACTTCAGACGAGTGCTTGAGATTGGTAATACTAGCGAGGCTTACGACGAACTTTTCCGTTATTTCAAGTTTCACGACCCTTTCCATGAAACTGAGGAGGACATCATGGCGACCCTTGCCTATATCGATGTGAAAAATCTTGCCCATCGTATCCAAGGTGAAGTTAAGATGATTACTGGCTTGGACGACGATGTTTGCTACCCTATTACCCAGTTCGCGATTTACAACCGCCTGACTTGCGACAAGGTCTATCGCATCATGCCTGAGTATGCCCATGAAGCCATGAATGTTTTTGTCAATGACCAAGTCTACAACTGGCTCTGTGGTAGTGAGATTCCTTTTAAGTATGTGAAGTGATGAATGAGAGAGTCTAGTATCTCTCTTTTTGTACAGAGTCTAGTCAGCAAATATTATAGTTCATATATCCTTTGAAATTCATTCTCTTCGAAAATCTCTTCAAACCACGGCAGCTTTATCTGCAACCTCAAAGCAGTGTCTTGAGTAGCCTGCGGCTAGCTTCCTAGTTTGCTCTTTGATTTTTATTGAGTATGAGTTTTTTTCTGGGCTGTGGTGTCAAACAATTCATTTTCTATCTAGTTGGGTATAAGCTATTTCAATACATTGGAAAGCGTCTGTGAAATATGTTATAATTTATAAGAAAATATACAGTTTCGCTACAAATGAACATTTATATATACGTTTATGTATAAGATGGTTTTCTCATTAGGATAATATCTTGTAAAAACGATATTCCTGTAGATACAGTACTTAAATAGCATTTGTAAAGGAACAAAATAATCTATAGCTATTTTTATTGTAAGAATCAAAGTAGAGAATGTTATGCTAATGGAAACTGTAATATTTTATTTTTTAGAATATACTTGGATAAATTAATTTTGAAAGTTAAAGTGAGGTAATGTATGTTTGTGTGTTTAAAAGGTTTAGGAAAATTTCGTAAATCCAAAGCTTATGGTTTGGTTGGTTGTTTGACACTATCCGCAGTGATTGGCTTAGCTGCACCAGAGTTACCAATTATTGGTGGCGGGGTTGTTTCTGCTGATGTCATTCAAGGCGGTAGTGATATTCACGATGTGGACGTTCATAGTAAATCTGCAGAAGGTGTTGCTATGACTTATACCACTTATGATAGCGGAACAAGTGGAAAACAAACCGCATCAGGTAGCGGTGTCTTTGTAGCGCCGAATGTGATGGTAACAGTAGCTCATAACTACTATGATAAACCAAGAGGATAAGTCTGCGGTCTTGCGTGGTGGGGAGTCTGCTCGTAGTTATGTTGTAATGAACTCGGAAAAGGAGAAAAGCAATAAAGTACCTACTTCAGGGGTATCAGAAGCTCTTGAAAAAGACTCTATTCACTTGTATAACGGCAAAGACTTTGGTAAAGACTATAGCAACGACTTAGCAGTAGTGGTAACTAAAAAGCCTGTAGAAGCTATGACAGGTGGTGAGGACTCTCCAAGAGAGTTGAGTCATAAAGAGGTTTCTACTGGTGATAAAATCACTATGGTCGGATATCCCAATGATTTTTCTACTCCAAATTTAAGTAAAGAAAATAAAGCTCGCTTGAAAGACGGTAAGGCTTATTCAGTCTCAACAACTGTGAGCAGTATCAATAAAGAGAGTGGTGCAGTCACTTATCATTCCTCAGCTTTAGGAGGTTTTTCAGGTGCTCCTTTGTTTAATGATAAGGGAGAGGTAGTCGGTATCCACCAGCACGGAACAAATACTTCAAGCGCCCCTGAGAGTGAGCGTATTGGGGGTGGTACGATTTTTACGGACAAGCACAGAGCTTGGATTCGTTCTATGATTGATAAATATGGTATAAAGGGTTGGTATATAGATGGTGCAAACCGTTACTACTATGATGAAAATCATATAGCTTTAAAAGATGTAGAATCTGAGATTGATGGTGCTTTGTATAGTTTTGATGAAAAAGGTCGAGCTACTTTAGTAAAAGGTGAAGAAAAAGGTCGTGTTCTACTTCGAGTGGAAGATACTAAAGGAACTCGCTTGATTTCAGATAAGGTTGTTCAGGAAGGTCCCGTTGGAAGTGGTTTGAATTTTCATTTAAGACAAAATCCAGATTTCAAACAGTTAATAGCAACTTCCCCAACAGCTAAAGTTGTATCCTATAACGGAGTGCCAATTAACAAACTAGCAAGTGATACAAGTTGGTCTGATGACTATGTCAGTAAGTTAGCTTTAGGTAATACAATTATAAGAGCGGTAGTAGATTCAGTAACTCCTCCATCTACCTCTTCTTCGGATTTTGCAAGAACGGAAGTTGGTAAAGTCGATTTGAGTGGTAAATCGGACTTACCTGTGCCTAGTAAAGAGGTGTTACAAGCTCCGAATGGTTCAGAAAATTTCTATGCTACAACGCACATTCAAACGCCAGATGGGTCGGGGTCAGGTACTTTAATTGCACCCAATTTGGTGTTAACAGTCGCTCATAATTTCTTAACAGTTAAAGGTTCTGAGGTAGTTACTAAGTCTGGTCGCACCAACACAGTGTATAAAGCAACTTTACCGAATGGGTTGTCTGTGAATTTTTCAGATGATGATATTGTTTATTGGAATAAGAAAGACTCTGTATTTGGCTTTAAAAATGACTTAGCTTTGGTTCGGTTAAAAGAAGCAGTAAAAGGAGTAACTCCTGTAGAGGTTGTAAAACAATCTTCGAAAGTTGCAGAGGGGGATTCAGTTTCGGTCTATGGTTTTCCAGATAACAAGCTAAGTCCAGTTTTAGATAGCAAAGTAGTAGGAACTACAGACTTCGGTTCTGGAATAGAGGGAATTAGCTATGGAGGTACGAAACCTGGAGCGTCTGGTGGTGGTCTTTATAATGATAAAGGTGCTTTAATTGGAGTTCACCAAAACGGTGTTGTAGGAAGCCGCAGTGGTGGTTTGGTTTTATCAAAAGAGCAGCTGGATTGGGTTCGTTCTTATATTGAGGGTCAACCAAAAGATCCTGTCTATGTGGAAGATAAAGAAGTGGAACCCTCTAAGAAGGATTCGGATAAGGATTTAGCTGGGAAATTAGATCCAAAAAAAGATAGTGGAAAAGAAGATTCTGGTATTTTAGGTACATCTGGTGACTTTGCAGCTCCTACAGTAGATAAGCCAGAGTTTAGAGGCGGGGTCAATGGTGCAGATGCTGAAGTTCATCACATTTCAGACTTCACAGGCGGAGTGAATGGAAGCGACTCACTTGTTACAGAAGTTCCAGAGTATAGTGGTGTTATATCTACATTAGGTGGTTCTCCAGCTCCTACAGTCGCTAAGCCAGAGTTTAAAGGTGGCGTGAATGGAGGCGACTCACTTGTTACAGAAGTTCCAGAGTATAGTGGTGTTCTATCTACATTAGATGATTCTCCAGCTCCTACAGTCGCTAAGCCAGAGTTTAAAGGTGGAGTGAATGGAGGCGACTCACTTGTTACAGAAGTTCCAGAGTATACAGGAACACTACCAACAGTAGTAGAAGAATCGGCCCCAATAGTTGAAAAACAGAACTCCACAGGAGAAGTGAGTGTGGTAGCAAGTCCTATGCATGATAACAATAGAGATAGTAAGAATGAAGCAACAATGAAACAAGTTATCACAAGAATTGCTAGTTCACAACGTATTTTCAAAAATGAAGCAGGAAGTGTGCAAATTCAAGCTTCAGAAGAAGTATTGGAAAATGTGATAGGTGTTCAAATTCAAGAAGTTCAAGTTAGTGATCTAAGTTCATTAAACTATAAAGCATTTGATATTCAATTAAAGGATACAGCTGCTAGAACTGTTCAGCCTAACGGAAAAGTCCTAGTTACTTTTGCTATGGATCAGTCTGTTGAGAATGTTTATGCTGTAGATCCAGAAGGAAACCTATACACTATTGAATTCGAACAAAAAGATGGAAAGATTATTTTTGAGATTAGCAATTCTAGTATTTATGCGATGACTTTCCGATTCTCTATCGACAATCCACCATTTAAAAAACCTATAGAAGCTAAAAAGAACGAGGAACTTTCTCTATCCCCTAAACTGTTATCTACAAATGAGAGATCAGGATTTAATCAATTAGATAAGACAGTAGGTAACGATGAACAAACTATGTTACCAAATACAGGTGAGTCTGCTTCATTACTAACAATCTTATTTGGTTTTGTGGGAACGATCCTTGGAGTAATGATTACTTATAAACGAAAAGACAGTTAATTTTTCTTCAGTTGTTCTTTGAACTTTTATGTTTATATAAAATAAACCGAGTCTGGGACAAAAGTCTAGCCTTAAATATAAAAAGCGAACAAAACGAGTTATCTGACACTCAGAATTCTGTATTGTTCGCTTTTTTGTCTAATCTATCGATTTTTAAAATTCATAATAAAGAATTCCTAAAATCAAAATCTTTTTATACCAGACTCGCGCATCGAAGATTATGCTCAAAAAATTCCAAGCGCGATACAGTAAAGGTGTTCAAGCTAATTGTAAAGCGAAAAGAGAAAAATATGAAACAAAAGGCTCAGGGGTTATCGTTTACACTCTTTATTGAAGGAGAAAGTTTAGTCCTAACTTAATGACATTGGAGAATATATTATTTTTTTCTTTTTTTGTTATAGAAGTCGAAAGTACTTTTTAAAGAATATAGAAGTATAAAAAAATATTTCTGAAAAATAGAATCTATTGTAGATTAATATAGAAAAAAATATTGTTTTTATTGTATAATAAAGAAAAAAATCTAGATTTTTTTATGAAATAAAATAATTACTTTTTAGAGAGTCATAGATTAATCAAGAATAAGCAATCGTATTAGTTGAATTGCTTTCCAGTGCTAACTTTTTAACTAATTCAAAAATTTTAAAAAATCGCTTAGCAAAAGCATCGGAGGAGTTATATGAATCAGAGTTTTATTAATCGTAAAAACCGATATGGTATTAGAAAATTTACTATCGGAGTTGCTTCTATAGTTATCGGCTCGGTCTTGTCTGGTATTTCACCAGTATTAGCACAAGAAACCACTACTAATATTGATGCAAATAAGGTTGAAACTACTTTAGAAAGTAGAACATCTGTATCAGGACCTATAATAGAAGTAGATTCTAGTAAATTAGCTTCAGCAATTGTTAATGGAGGTGAAATTAAAAAGGAAAGTCTGAAAGAAGAAGTGCCAATTAATCAAGGGGGAAATTCTAGAAATTTTCCAGTAGAATCAAATGCAGGAAGAGGAGAAAAAACAGAGAATCTTCCAGGAAAAACTAGAAGTGTAGATGACGTTGTGCTTCCTCCACGTGATTACTTTGCCAGAGATTTGAAGAATGTTAAAACTGTATTTGAAAAAGAAGACCTTGCTACGAATGCTGGAAATGGGCAAAGAGTTGACTTGGCAGAAGCATTAGATAAGTTGAAACATCTTCAAAATGCGACTATTCATATGGAGTTTAAACCAGATGCTAATGCTCCGCAATTCTATAATCTCTTTTCTGTATCAAGTGATAAGAAAAGAGACGAATATTTCAGTATGTCTGTTAATAAAGGTACTGCAATGGTCGAAGCACGAGGAGCTGATGGAAATCATTTCTACGGAAGTTATTCAGATGCACCGCTTAAAGTAAAACCTGGTCAATGGAATTCGGTTACTTTCACAGTGGAAAGACCAAAAGCAGACCAACCAAATGGACAAGTTCGTTTATATGTCAATGGAGTTTTATCTAGAACAAATACAAAATCTGGTCGTTTTATTCAAGATATGCCAGATGTTAATCAGGTTCAGATTGGAGCTACTAAGAGAGCAAACCAAACAATGTGGGGATCCAATCTTCAAGTTCGTAATCTGACTGTATATGATCGTGCCTTGACGCCTGAAGAAGTAGGGAAACGCAGTCAATTATTTAAAGTAGCGGATTTAGAAGTGAAATCATCGGAAAGTGCAAAAATTACAGAGAAGAAGGAAGTTTTTGTAAGTGGTGTAAATGGTGGATTGAATAAGGATGGAATTAATACTTACCGAATTCCAGCACTGCTAAACAGATAAAGGCACATTAATTGCCGGAGCGGATGAAAGACGTTTACAATTCGCAGATTGGGGAGATATTGGTATGGTAGTTCGTCGAAGTCAGGACGGAGGAGAGACGTGGGGAGATAGAATAACAATTTCTAATCTTCGTGATAATCCAGATGCCAAAGACAAAACTGCTCCGTCGCCATTAAATATTGATATGGTATTAGTTCAAGATTCGGAAACTAAGAGAATCTTTTCGGTTTATGATATGTTCCCAGAAGGAAAAGCAGTATTCGGTATGCCTGCTAAACCTGAAAAAGCATACGAGCGTATAGGGGATAAAACTTATCAAATTTTATATAAAACAGGCGAAAAAGGATATTATACAATTCGTGAAAATGGTGAAGTTTATAATTCTAAAAATCAAAAAACAGATTATCATGTTGTAGTAAATCCCAAAAAACTAGGATATAGCGACAAAGGTGATTTGTATAAAGGGAAGGATTTAATTGGTAATGTTTACTTTGCACAAAGTACGAAAAATCCTTTTAGAGTTGCAAATACTAGCTATTTATGGATGTCTTATAGTGATGATGATGGTAAAACATGGTCTGCACCGAAAGATATCACACCAGGGATTCGACAAGATTGGATGAAATTCCTTGGAACAGGTCCTGGAACAGGTATTGTATTACGTACAGGTAAGCATAAGGGACGGATATTGGTACCAGCTTATACAACAAACAGTATTTCGCATTTAGGTGGTTCGCAGTCTTCGCGTCTAATTTATTCAGATGATCATGGGGTAACTTGGCATGCTGGAGAAGCCCCAAATGATAATCGACCTGTTGGAAATAGTGTCATCTACTCGTCTAATATGAATAATAGTGGCGCTCAAAATACAGAATCAACTGTTCTTCAATTAAATAATGGTGATGTCAAACTCTTCATGCGTGGCTTGACTGGGGATCTTCAGGTTGCTACTAGTAAAGATGGTGGAGTGACTTGGGAGAAAACAATCAAACGTTATCCAGAAGTAAAAGATGCCTATGTGCAAATGTCAGCTATTCATACTATGCATGATGGGAAAGAGTATATTATTCTTAGCAATGCTGCTGGACCAGGACGCGAACGAAAAGATGGTCTAGTTCACTTGGCACGTGTTGAGAAAAATGGCGAGTTAACTTGGTTGAAGCATAATCTAATTCAAGGTGGGGAATTTGCATATAATTCATTACAAGACTTAGGTGACGGAGAATACGGAATTTTATATGAACATAGCGAGAATAGTCAAAATCGCTATACAATTTTTTATAAGAAATTTAATTGGAACTTCTTGAGTAAATAAAAGCTAATTATAGACATAAGAAAACATCTCTGTGTTAGGCTTGTCGTTCAAATACAAACGCTAAATTTCAAGTTAGTTAGCAACAAAAAAATCTCTGGGAGACTTGTAGTTCAAGCATTTTTTATGATAGTTGTTAATCCAATTTTTGATGAATGCGACTTCTTTAGAAGTCGTTTTCTTAGTTTCTTTAGGTAACCATTTATGAATGAGCTTATTGTGATTCTTATTAGTTTTATACTTAATGAAAATCAAAGAGCAAACTAGGAAGCTAGCCGCAAGCTGTACTTGAGTACGGTAAGGCGACGCTGACGTGGTTTGAATTTGATTTTCGAAGAGTTTTAGTTCATTTGGTTGTATATACGGATATTTATGTTATCTGAAACTACTTTCAGAAACAGCTGTTCTATAAAATACTTTTGAAACTGGAATCTATCCTACTACAAAGCATTGAAAGCGCTTCACAGATAATATATAATAATCTCATAGAAACAAAGAAAAGGAGGAAAGAGGATGCCACAGATTACTAAAGAAGCCTTGATTGCACAAATCAAAGATGGAATCATCGTTTCTTGTCAGGCCCTTCCTCACGAACCGCTTTATACAGAAGCGGGAGGAGTCATTCCCTTGCTGGTCAAAGCGGCTGAGCAAGGTGGAGCAGTCGGTATCCGAGCAAACAGTGTTCGCGATATCAAAGAAATCAAGGAGGTTACCAACCTTCCAATCATTGGGATAATTAAACGAGATTATCCACCACAAGAACCCTTCATCACGGCTACTATGAAAGAAGTTGATGAACTAGCAGAACTAGATATTGAAGTGATTGCTCTAGACTGTACTAAACGCGAACGCTATGATGGTTTGGAAATTCAAGAGTTCATTCGTCAGGTTAAAGAGAAATATCCTAACCAGCTCTTGATGGCTGACACAAGTACTTTTGAAGAAGGCCTAGCAGCTATTGAAGCGGGAATTGACTTTGTCGGAACAACCTTATCAGGATACACATCTTACAGTCCTAAAGTGGATGGTCCCGATTTTGAATTAATTAAAAAACTCTGTGATGCCGGTGTAGATGTCATTGCAGAAGGGAAAATTCATACACCAGAACAAGCCAAACAAATCCTTGGATATGGAGTGCGAGGTATTGTTGTCGGTGGCGCTATTACTAGACCAAAAGAGATTACAGAACGCTTCGTTGCTGGTCTTAAATAACACAATTTAAAAACAGAGGAGAGTGGTGAATGCGTCGGATAAAATGAAAACGTATACAAATGCAATCTAACTTATTATCCAATATGGATACGCTTATCAATTAGGAGAATACAAATGAAATTTAGAAAACTAGCTTGTACAGTACTTGCGGGTGCTGCGGTTCTTGGCCTTGCTGCATGTGGTAATTCTGGTGGAAGTAAAGATGCTGGAAAATCTGGTAGCGATAGTGGAAAAACAGAAATCACTTGGTGGGCATTCCCAGTCTTCACTCAAGAAAAAACTGGTGACGGTGTTGGAACATATGAAAAATCAATCATCGAAGCTTTTGAAAAAGCAAATCCAGATGTAAAAGTGAAATTGGAAACCATCGACTTCAAGTCTGGTCCTGAAAAAATCACAACAGCTATCGAAGCAGGGACAGCTCCAGACGTACTTTTTGACGCACCAGGACGTATCATCCAATACGGTAAAAATGGTAAATTAGCTGAATTGAATGATATTTTCACAGATGAATTTGTCAAAGATGTCAACAACGAAAACATTGTACAAGCAAGTAAGGCTGGAGATAAAGCTTACATGTATCCAATCAGTTCAGCTCCATTCTACATGGCTATGAACAAGAAAATGTTGGAAGAAGCTGGAGTTGCAAACCTTGTAAAAGAAGGTTGGACAACTGATGATTTTGAAAAAGTTTTGAAAGCGCTTAAAGACAAAGGCTACACACCAGGTTCATTGTTCAGTTCTGGTCAAGGGGGAGACCAAGGAACACGTGCCTTTATCTCAAACCTTTACGGCGGTTCTGTAACAGATAAAGATGTAACAAAATATACAACTGATGATCCTAAATTCGTCAAAGGTCTTGAAAAAGCAGCTAGCTGGATCAAAGACGGTTTGTTGAACAACGGTTCACAATTTGACGGTGGAGCAGATATCCAAAACTTTGCTAACGGTCAAACATCTTACACAATCCTTTGGGCACCATCTCAAAATGGTATCCAAGCTAAACTCTTGGAAGCAAGTAAAGTAGAAGTGGTAGAAGTACCATTCCCATCAGATTCAGGTAAACCAGCTCTTGAATACCTTGTAAACGGATTTGCAGTATTCAACAACAAAGACGACAAGAAAGTTGCAGCATCTAAGAAATTCATCCAATTTATTGCGGATGATAAAGAATGGGGTCCAAAAGACGTTGTTCGTACAGGTACCTTCCCAGTTCGTACTTCATTTGGCAAACTTTATGAAGACAAACGTATGGAAACAATCAGTGGTTGGACTAAATACTACTCACCATACTACAACACTATCAATGGTTTTGCTGAAATGAGAACACTTTGGTTCCCAATGTTGCAATCTGTATCAAATGGTGACGAAAAACCAGCGGACGCTTTGAAAGCCTTCACTGAAAAAGCTAACGAAACAATTAAAAAAGCTACAAAACAATAAGCACTAAATCAGATTGATCCCTCCCTTTTCCCTGTGCAACGTCTATGTAAGAAAAGGGAGGATTTTGTTTGAAATGTAAGGAACTGTCACGAAATTAAAATGAAGTTCTTACATAAGCGAATCTTAAAAAATTTCATTTTGATTTTAAAACAGTTCAAGAAAGTCAAAAAATTATTCTATTTGAAAGAGAGGTGCCGACAGTGAAAGTTAATAAAATTCGTATGAGAGAAACTATTATTTCTTATGCTTTCCTAGCGCCAGTGTTGTTCTTCTTTGTCATCTTTGTATTGGCTCCTATGGTGATGGGATTCATTACAAGTTTCTTTAATTACTCTATGACAAACTTTGAGTTTGTAGGCTTAAACAACTATATCCGTATGTTTAAAGACCCTGTCTTTATGAAGTCTTTGATCAACACGGTTATCCTGGTTATTGGATCTGTGCCAGTTGTTGTTCTATTCTCACTCTTTGTAGCATCGCAAACCTATCACCAAAATGCTATCGCTAGATCATTCTATCGCTTTGTCTTCTTCCTTCCTGTTGTAACAGGTAGTGTTGCCGTAACAGTTGTATGGAAATGGATCTATGACCCACTATCAGGGATTCTAAACTTTGTCCTCAAGTCAAGTCATATCATCAGCCAGAACATTTCTTGGCTGGGAGACAAACACTGGGCTTTGATGGCGATTATGATTATCCTTTTGACAACTTCAGTTGGTCAGCCGATTATCCTTTATATTGCTGCTATGGGGAATATTGACAATTCACTGGTTGAAGCGGCGCGTGTTGACGGTGCAACTGAGTTTCAAGTTTTCTGGAAGATTAAATGGCCAAGCCTTCTTCCAACAACTCTTTATATTGCAATCATCACAACAATCAACTCATTTCAATGTTTCGCCTTGATTCAGCTTTTTGACATCTGGTGGTCCAAACTACTCAACAAGTACACTTATGTATTACCTTTACGAAAAAGCCTTCCAATTGACAGAATACGGCTATGCCAACACAATTGGTGTCTTCTTGGCAGTCATGATTGCTATCGTAAGCTTTGTTCAATTTAAAGTACTTGGAAACGACGTAGAATACTAAAGAAAGGAGACAGCTATGCAATCTACAGAAAAAAAACCATTAACAGCCTTTACTGTTATTTCAACAATCATTTTGCTCTTGTTGACTGTGCTGTTTATCTTTCCATTCTACTGGATTTTGACAGGGGCATTCAAGTCACAACCTGATACAATCGTTATTCCACCACAATGGTTCCCTAAAATGCCAACCATGGAAAACTTCCAACAACTTATGGTGCAAAACCCTGCCTTGCAGTGGATGTGGAACTCAGTATTTATCTCACTTGTAACTATGTTCTTAGTCTGTGCGACCTCATCTTTAGCAGGTTATGTATTGGCTAAAAAACGTTTCTATGGTCAGCGTATTCTCTTTGCCATCTTTATCGCTGCCATGGCACTTCCAAAACAAGTTGTCCTTGTACCATTGGTACGTATCGTCAACTTCATGGGAATCCATGACACTCTTTGGGCAGTTATCTTGCCTTTGATTGGATGGCCATTCGGGGTCTTCCTCATGAAACAATTCAGTGAGAATATCCCTACAGAATTGCTTGAATCAGCTAAAATCGACGGTTGTGGTGAGATTCGTACCTTCTGGAGCGTAGCCTTTCCAATTGTGAAGCCAGGATTTGCAGCCCTTGCAATCTTCACCTTCATCAATACATGGAACGACTACTTCATGCAGTTGGTTATGTTGACTTCACGTCAAAACTTGACCATCTCACTTGGGGTTGCGACCATGCAGGCTGAAATGGCAACCAACTATGGTTTGATTATGGCGGGTGCTGCTCTTGCAGCCGTGCCAATCGTAACAGTCTTCCTAGTCTTCCAAAAATCCTTCACACAGGGGATTACTATGGGAGCTGTTAAAGGATAAGAAAAGTAAACTGGTGTGTCAAGATTGCGGAAGTGGTCTTGACATGCTATGGGAATATAGGTGTTATAAGTGTCTACAAAATGTTGGGTATTTTCTTACCTTGGAGATTTTGTTAGACACTTATCAACTTAAGAATGATTTTAGTTAACTATCAGAAACGAAGGAAAGAGTATGATTTTTGACGATTTGAAAAACATTAGCTTATACAAAGGGATTCATCCCAATCTAGACAAGGCTATCGACTATCTCTACCAACATCGTAAGGATTCTTTCGAATTAGGTAAGTATGAGATTGACGGAGATAAAGTCTTTCTAGTTGTTCAGGAAAATGTCCTCAATCAATCTGAAAATGATCAATTTGAGCATCATAAGAACTATGCAGATTTGCATTTGCTGGTAGAAGGGCATGAATATTCGAGCTACGGTTCACGCATCAAAGACGAGGCAGTAGCATTCGACGAAGCGAGTGACATTGGCTTTGTTCATTGTCATGAAAAATACCCACTCTTGTTGGGTTATCACAATTTTGCGATTTTCTTCCCAGGAGAACCGCACCAGCCAAATGGCTATGCAGGTATGGAAGAGAAGGTTCGCAAATATCTCTTTAAAATTTTGATTGATTAAAAAAATCAGGAGGAGTAAACATGGCACAAAAAGGAGTAAGCCTTATCAAGGCAGCATTTGATACAGATAATTTTCTCATGCGTTTTAGTGAGAAGGTCTTGGATATCGTGACAGCCAATCTTCTTTTTGTCGTCTCTTGTTTGCCCATCGTGACGATTGGAGTGGCCAAGATTAGCCTTTACGAGACTATGTTTGAGATTAAGAAGAGCAGACGTGTGCCTGTCTTTAAAATCTATCTAAGAGCTTTCAAGCAAAATCTGAAACTAGGTCTTCAGTTAGGTCTGCTTGAGTTGGGCATTGTCTCATTAAGTCTTCTAGACCTCTATCTCTTCTGGGGTCAGACAGCTATGACTTTCCAAATGGTAAAAGCTATTTGTCTAGGTATTCTTATCTTCCTCACTATCGTGATGTTGGCTAGCTATCCAATCGCTGCATGTTATGACCTATCTTGGAAAGAAGTGCTGCAAAAAGGACTTATCTTGGCAAGTTTTAACTTTCCGTGGTTCTTCCTTATGTTAGCCATTCTCTTTCTCATTGTGATGGTTCTTTATCTGTCCGCCTTCAGTTTACTTTTAGGTGGCTCAGCCTTCCTGCTTTTTGGGTTTGGGCTCTTGGTCTTTATCCAGACTGGATTGATGGAGAAAATTTTCGCAAAATACCAATAAGATGACTTGTCTATGAAACTACTTTCAAGACATAAACATTTCAAAATTCATATCGAAACTAAAATCTAAGTGTACACAAGATATTGAAAGCGTTTTTCACAAGGTGTATACTAAACACGTAAAGAATAAATCCTGCTGTTAGCAGAAAAAAAGAAATCTTAGGAGAAAATCTATGTCAGATTTAAAAAAATACGAAGGTGTCATTCCAGCCTTCTACGCATGTTATGATGATCAAGGAGAAGTCAGTCCAGAGCGTACGCGTGCCTTGGTTCAATACTTCATTGATAAGGGAGTTCAGGGTCTCTATGTCAATGGCTCTTCTGGTGAATGTATCTACCAAAGCGTTGAAGACCGTAAGTTGATTTTGGAAGAAGTCATGGCAGTTGCCAAAGGGAAATTAACAATTATTGCTCACGTTGCTTGCAACAATACAAAGGATAGTATGGAACTTGCTCGCCACGCAGAAAGCTTGGGTGTAGATGCTATTGCAACGATTCCACCAATTTACTTCCGCTTGCCAGAATACTCAGTTGCTAAATATTGGAATGATATCAGTTCTGCAGCTCCAAATACAGACTACGTGATTTACAACATTCCTCAATTGGCAGGAGTAGCTTTGACTCCAAGCCTATACACAGAAATGTTGAAAAATCCACGTGTTATCGGTGTTAAGAATTCTTCTATGCCAGTTCAAGATATCCAAACCTTTGCCAGCCTTGGTGGGGAAGACCACATCGTCTTTAATGGTCCAGATGAGCAATTCCTAGGTGGTCGTCTCATGGGAGCTAAAGCTGGTATCGGTGGTACTTATGGTGCGATGCCAGAACTCTTCTTGAAACTCAACCAATTGATTGCTGACAAGGACTTGGAAACAGCGCGTGAATTGCAGTATGCTATCAACGCAATCATTGGCAAATTGACTGCTGCACATGGAAATATGTATGGTGTGATTAAGGAAGTTTTGAAAATCAATGAAGGTTTGAATATTGGTTCTGTTCGTTCACCGTTGACACCAGTGACTGAAGAAGATCGTCCAGTTGTAGAAGCAGCTGCAGCCTTGATTCGTGAAACCAAGGAGCGCTTCCTCTAATCCATAAGGAGGTATTTATGACACATTACGTTGCAATTGATATCGGTGGAACAAATATCAAATATGGTTTGATCGACCAAGAAGGCCAACTTGTTGAATCGCATGAAATGCCAACAGAGGCGCATAAGGGTGGACCACATATCTTACAAAAGACCAAAGATATCGTAGCCAGCTATTTAGAAAAAGGCCTAGTAGCAGGTGTTGCCATTTCTTCTGCAGGAATGGTGGATCCAGACAAGGGTGAGATTTTCTACGCTGGGCCTCAAATTCCTAACTACGCAGGCACCCAGTTCAAAAAGGAAATCGAGACTAGCTTTCATATTCCTTGTGAGATTGAAAATGATGTCAACTGTGCAGGTCTGGCTGAGGCAGTATCTGGTTCAGGAAAGGGAGCAAGTGTCACCCTTTGCTTGACTATTGGAACAGGTATCGGTGGTTGTTTGATTATGGATGGAAAAGTCTTCCATGGCTTTAGCAATTCAGCCTGCGAAGTCGGTTATATGCATATGCAGGATGGAGCTTTCCAAGACTTGGCTTCTACGACAGCATTGGTGGAGTATGTAGCAACAGGTCATGGCGATCCAGTTGATCAGTGGAATGGCCGACGCATCTTTAAGGAAGCCACTGAAGGCAATAAACTCTGCATGGAAGGTATTGACCGCATGGTAGACTATCTAGGAAAAGGTCTGGCAAATATTTGCTATGTGGCCAATCCAGAAGTAGTCATTCTCGGTGGCGGTATCATGGGACAAGAGGCTATCCTCAAACCCAAGATCCGTAAAGCCTTGAAAGATGCCTTGGTGCCAAGCCTAGCTGATAAGACGAGATTAGAATTTGCCCATCATCAAAATACAGCAGGTATGTTGGGAGCTTACTATCATTTTATACTCAATGAAAATCAAAGAGCAAACTAGGAAGCTAGCCGTAGGCAGTACTTGAGTACGGCAAGGCGAAGCTGACGTGGTTTGAAGAGATTTTCGAAGAGTATCAATACAAAACAATCCTAGTTTGGCCCAGCCAAACTAGGATTTTCTAATCAAATTCCCTTGACTTTCTTTATAATCGTGAGATAATAAATAAAATATATAAAGGAGTTATATAAAATATCTATAGCGAATTCAAATAAAATTGTGACCTTCCAAGCTAATAGAGAATTAGTAAATGATGCCATGGAAGTGTTAAAGAAAAAAATCTCTCTCTTTCATCGGCACTTAGATTATTTTTAAAGAATGTTGCCGTAACAAATGAAGTAGATTTACTGAGTGAAGAGGAATTAGAGAAGGAGTATTTGTTTAGACAATTACAAGCAGAAGTTCAAGAAAGTTATGCCAAGATTGAGGCTGGAAATTACTTGACAGATGAAGATGTCGTGACACGCTATGGATTATAAAAGATATAGGATTTTGTATTCTCCTAGAGTGATTGATAGTCTGGATAAAATATATCAGTATATAGCGGAGGAAATCGGTTCTGTAGAGGCTGCTAGACGAAAAGTAGCCAATATTAGAAAAGATATTAATCGGCTAGAAATTTTCCCCCAAGCTGGATTTGATGCCGATGAAAAATTTGGTAAGAAATTAGATCCTCACTACCAAACGCGAGGATTGACCTTGAGTAAGGATTACATCGTATTATATACAATTGTTGAGGATACCGTCAGATTTGCTTATTTACTCCCTTCAAAAAGCGATTATATGAAGTTATTTAAGACCAAGTCAAGATACGACTGATTCATAATCTTGAAGAGGTATGTTTAGTGATGAATAAAAATCCTAGTTTGACTCAACCAAACTAGGATTTTCTTATACGTTTTTGTCTACGATAGCCGTTGAGTTTTTTATTTTCCCAGTAGCTATTAAAGATTTTTTCCTTGCTTTCGCGATTGATTTCCAAAAAGTAGGCATAAATCAAATCGATGAAGAAGAGCATAGGAAGTTGAGCGGATATTCGTTGGATATAGGAAGGCTGGCTGTGGGTGGCTACCAGAACAGTCTCTGTGTAGGTCTGACTATCTTTATTTGGGACACTTGAAAAGAGTACAGTCTTTGCCCCCATCTCCTTAGCGTCTAATAAACTGTCTAAAATAGAGGGAGTTGTGCCAGAAAGTGAGAAACCAAGTACGAGACAATTTTCGTCCATAATACTGGTTGTCCAGGCAAAGCCGTCTTGATCGGTCAAAGCCTCGCAGACCACACCCAGACGCATGAAGCGCAATTTCATTTCACGAGCAACAAGGCCAGAACTTCCTGTTCCGAAGAAGTAGACACGCTCAGCATCTTCGATTAATTGGGCAATTCGTTCTAGTTGGATTTCGTCAATCAAGTCTTGTGTTTGTTCCCTCATATTGCTATAGCTTCTGAGGACTCGTTTGGTCAGTGGACTGTGCTTGGAGACTTGGTTGGTTTGATTTTCTGCCTGATGTTGGTATTGGAAAATAAATTCTCGATAACCTGTAAAGCCACACTTTTTAGCAAAGCGGGTCAGAGCAGCCTGGGAGATATGTAATTTTTGAGTGACCTGTTGGGAAGATAAATCATCTGTAATGGTTTCTGCTTGTAAAAAATAGCGAGCGATTTCTTGCTCTAGGTCTGTCATTTCTTCAAAATGTGAATCAATGATAGTTGCGATATCTGGTTTGTCCATAGGGAAGGCTCCTTTAAATGAGTCGTGTTGGAAAAAGACTAGATTATTGAACTTTTACATTCATTATAACATATAATATAGGGATGAATAAATAAAAACGTATCTTACTGTAAAAACGAAAAAAAGCTTCTTTCTTTTCCATAATTTTCTGCTCAAATTGTGGTACAATTAAGAGTAAGATTTTAAGTTAGAAATGAGACTGATTTGTATGAGAAAATTTAACAGCCATTCGATTCCGATTCGGCTTAATTTATTGTTTTCAATCGTCATTTTACTCTTTATGACTATTATTGGTCGTTTGTTGTATATGCAGGTTTTGAACAAGGATTTTTACGAAAAAAAGCTAGCCTCAGCTAGTCAGACCAAGGTCACAACCAGTTCTGCCCGTGGGGAAATTTATGATGCTAGTGGAAAACCTTTGGTAGAAAATACGTTAAGCAGGTTGTTTCCTTTACGCGTAGTAATAAAATGACGGCTAAAGATTTAAAAGAAATCGCTAGTCAGTTACTGGGATATGTGAGCATCAGTTCGCCAAATTTGACAGAACGCCAGTTGGCAGATTACTATTTGGCTGATCCTGAAATCTATAAAAAAACAGTGGAGGCTCTCCCAAGTGAGAAACGCTTGAATTCAGATGGCAATCGTCTATCCGAATCAGAACTGTATAACAATGCGGTCGATAGTGTCCAAGCGAGTCAACTAAACTATACAGAGGATGAAAAGAAAGAAATCTATCTTTTTAGTCAGTTAAATGCCGTTGGAAATTTTGCGACAGGAACCATTGTGACAGATGCTCTTACAGATACCCAGATTGCTCTGATTGCCTCTGCTTCGAAACAATTACCCGGTGTCAGTATTTCAACTTCATGGGATCGAAAAGTTCTAGAGACTTCCCTTTCTTCTATAGTAGGTAGTGTATCCAGTGAAAAAGCTGGTCTCCCAGCGGAAGAAGCAGATGCTTATCTTAAAAAAGGTTACTCTCTAAATGACCGTGTTGGTACCTCTTATCTAGAGAAGCAATACGAGGAAACCTTGCAAGGTAAACGCTCGGTGAAGGAAATTCATCTAGATAAGTACGGTAATATGGAAAGTGTCGAAAATATCGAAGATGGTACCAAAGGGAATAATATTAAACTGACCATTGATTTGGCCTTCCAAGATAGCGTGGATGCCTTGCTGAAAAGTTATTTCAATTCAGAGTTGGGGAATGGTGGAGCCAAGTATTCTGAAGGTGTGTATGCAGTCGCCCTTAACCCAAAAACAGGTGCTGTTTTGTCTATGTCAGGGATTAAACAGGACTTGAAAACGGGAGAGTTGACGCCTGATTCCTTGGGAACGGTAACCAATGTCTTTGTTCCAGGATCGGTTGTCAAGGCGGCGACCATCAGCTCAGGTTGGGAAAATGGAGTCTTGTCAGGAAATCAGACCTTGACAGACCAGTCCATTGTCTTCCAAGGTTCAGCTCCAATTAATTCTTGGTATACTGCCTTTTCTGGGCCAATGCCGATTACGGCGGTTCAAGCTCTGGAGTATTCATCCAATACTTATATGGTCCAAACAGCCTTAGGTCTTATGGGGCAAACCTATCAACCAAATATGTTTGTTGGTACCAGCAATCTAGAGTCTGCTATGGGTAAATTGCGTTCAACCTTTGGCGAATATGGTTTGGGGGCTGCGACTGGGATTGATCTACCAGATGAATCTACTGGATTTATTCCCAAAGACTATAACTTTGCCAATTTCATTACCAATGCCTTTGGGCAGTTTGATAACTATACGCCGATGCAATTGGCTCAGTATGTAGCAACTATTGCAAATGATGGTGTTCGTGTGGCTCCTCGTATTGTTGAAGGCATTTATGGAAATAATGATAAGGGAGGACTGGGCGACTTGATTCAGCAACTGCAACCGACAGAGATGAATAAGGTCAATATATCCGACTCCGATATGAGTGTCTTGCACCAAGGTTTTTATCAGGTTGCTCATGGGACTAGTGGATTGACAACTGGACGTGCCTTTTCAAATGGTGCCTTGGTATCCATTAGCGGAAAAACGGGTACAGCCGAAAGCTATGTAGCAGATGGTCAGCAAGCAACCAATACCAATGCGGTGGCCTATGCCCCATCTGATAATCCCCAAATCGCTGTTGCAGTGGTCTTTCCTCATAATACCAATCTAACAAATGGTGTAGGACCTTCCATTGCGCGTGACATTATCAATCTGTATCAAAAATACCATCCAATGAACTAGAAAGGAAATTATGCTTTATCCAACACCCATTGCCAAGCTGATTGACAGTTATTCCAAGTTACCAGGTATCGGGATTAAGACGGCTACGCGTCTGGCCTTTTATACGATTGGGATGTCTGATGATGATGTCAATGAATTTGCAAAAAATCTCCTTTCTGCTAAGAGAGAATTGACCTACTGTTCTATTTGTGGACGTTTGACAGACGACGATCCTTGTTCTATCTGTACCGATCCGACTCGTGACCAGACAACGATTTTGGTGCTAGAGGATAGTCGGGATGTGGCGGCCATGGAAAATATCCAAGAATACCATGGACTCTATCATGTCCTACATGGTCTTATTTCTCCTATGAATGGTATCAGTCCAGACGATATCAATCTCAAGAGTCTCATGACTCGTCTGATGGATAGTGAGGTTTCAGAAGTAATCGTAGCAACCAATGCCACAGCAGATGGGGAAGCGACTTCCATGTATCTTTCCCGTTTACTCAAGCCAGCTGGGATCAAGGTTACGCGCCTGGCACGAGGCCTTGCTGTGGGAGCAGATATCGAGTATGCGGACGAAGTGACCCTCTTACGGGCTATTGAAAATCGAACAGAGTTGTAAGTGTGGACAAATTTACGAACTCCATTCATTTATAAAAAAATCAAGGAGGCTGAAAATCGTTCATATCGGCCTCTTTTTGTATAGTGTGATGAGTAGGATCAGGTTCAAGTTTTAAAAAACCAAGCAAATATGATATACTAAAGAGCGAGTATTCTAGTAGAATTAGGACAAGTAATATGAAACAAACGATTATTCTTTTATATGGTGGACGGAGTGCGGAACGCGAAGTCTCTGTCCTTTCAGCGGAAAGTGTCATGCGTGCGGTCAATTACGACCGTTTCACAGTTAAGACTTTCTTTATCAGTCAGTCAGGTGACTTTATCAAAACGCAAGAGTTTAGTCAGACTCCAGGTCAAGAGGACCGTCTCATGACCAATGCGACCATTGATTGGGATAAGAAAGTTACACCAAGTGCCATCTACGAAGAAGGGGCAGTTGTCTTTCCAGTTCTTCACGGTCCGATGGGAGAAGACGGCTCTGTTCAAGGATTTTTAGAAGTTTTGAGAATGCCGTATGTCGGCTGCAATATCTTGTCATCAAGTCTTGCCATGGATAAAATCACGACCAAGCGTGTTTTAGAATCTGCTGGTATTGCCCAAGTTCCTTATGTGGCTATTGTCGAAGGTGATGATGTGACTGCTAAAATTGCAGAAGTGGAAGAAAAATTGACTTATCCAGTCTTCACTAAGCCGTCAAACATGGGTTCTAGTGTCGGTATTTCAAAATCTGAAAATCAAGAAGAACTCCGCCAAGCTTTGGAACTTGCCTTCCGATATGACAGCCGTGTCTTGGTAGAGCAAGGGGTCAATGCCCGTGAAATCGAGGTTGGTCTCTTGGGCAACTACGATGTCAAAAGCACGCTGCCAGGAGAAGTGGTCAAGGATGTAGCCTTTTATGACTACGATGCCAAGTATATTGATAACAAGATTACTATGGACATCCCAGCCAAGATTAGTGATGATGTGATAGCTGTCATGCGTCAAAATGCAGAAACGGCCTTCCGTGCCATTGGTGGTTTAGGTCTATCTCGTTGTGATTTCTTCTATACAGATAAGGGAGAAATCTTCCTAAATGAACTCAATACCATGCCAGGTTTTACCCAGTGGTCTATGTATCCACTACTTTGGGACAATATGGGAATCAGCTACCCAGACCTAATCGAGCATTTGGTTGATCTTGCTAAGGAAAGTTTTGACAAGCGCGAAGCGCATTTGCTATAAGAATGAAAGAGAGGGTAGAAACCAGAACCATCACTGCAAGGTGATTTTAGTTCTCGGATTTCAACCCTTTTTAAAGGAGTAGAAATGAAATTAACAATCCATGAAGTGGCCCAAGTTGTAGGAGCTAAAAATGATATTAGCACCTTTGAGGACATCCAGTTAGAGAAAGCTGAGTTTGATAGTCGTTTGATTGCAACAGGAGATTTATTTGTGCCCCTCAAGGGTGCGCGTGATGGTCATGGCTTTATCGAAACAGCCTTTGAAAATGGTGCAGCAGTAACCTTGTCTGAGAAAGAGGTCGCAAATCACCCTTACATTCTAGTAGATGATGTCTTGACTGCCTTTCAACAACTAGCTGCCTACTATCTTGAAAAAACGGCAGTTGATGTCTTTGCAGTTACAGGTTCAAATGGTAAGACAACGACCAAGGACATGTTGGCGCACCTGCTATCAACAACCTACAAAACTTACAAAACACAAGGTAACTACAATAATGAGATTGGCCTTCCCTACACAGTTCTCCATATGCCTGAAGGAACAGAAAAGTTGGTCTTGGAGATGGGACAGGATCACTTGGGAGATATTCATCTCTTGTCAGAATTGGCTCATCCAAAAACAGCCATCGTGACCTTGGTTGGAGAAGCCCATTTGGCCTTTTTCAAAGACCGTTCTGAAATTGCTAAAGGAAAAATGCAAATTGCAGACGGGATGTCTTCGAATTCCTTGCTTTTAGCGCCAGCTGACACTATTGTAGAGGACTACTTGCCAACTGATAAAAAGGTAGTTCGTTTTGGCCAAGGAGCAGAGTTGGAAATTACCGACTTGGTTGAGCGTAAGGATAGCTTGACCTTTAAGGCCAATTTCTTGGAGCAAGCCCTTGATTTGCCAGTGACTGGTAAGTACAATGCCACCATGCTATGATTGCATCCTATGTTGCCCTGCAAGAAGGAGTTTCAGAGGAGCAAATTCGTCAGGCCTTCCAAAATCTTGAATTGACGCGTAACCGTACCGAATGGAAGAAAGCAGCCAATGGAGCAGATATCCTGTCTGACGTATATAATGCCAATCCGACAGCCATGAAGTTGATTTTGGAGACATTCTCTGCCATTCCAGCCAATGAAGGTGGCAAAAAAATCGCTGTCTTGGCGGATATGAAGGAACTTGGTGATCAGTCTGTTCAACTTCATAACCAGATGATTTTGAGTCTTTCGCCAGATGTGCTGGATACCGTTATTTTCTATGGAGCAGACATTGCTGAATTAGCCCAACTTGCTAGTCAAATGTTCCCAATCGGCCACGTTTACTGCTTCAAGAAAACAGAAAACCAAGACCAATTTGAAGACCTAGTTAAGCAGGTCAAGGAAAGTCTAGGAGCTAATGATCAAATCTTGCTCAAGGGCTCTAACTCCATGAATCTAGCTAAGCTGGTAGAAAGTTTAGAAAATGAAGATAAGTGATTTTGTCAAGTATCTTCAAAGAATGATTGCCCTTACAGATACTGGATTAACCTTTACAAAAGATCCTTTCGACCGTGAGCGCTATGAAGACTTGCGAAGTCTGTTATCTGAAATGTTGAATCAAGCATCAGACCTTGATGCCGAAGAAGTGGCAGAAGTTTTGAAGCCAACTTCCGCTTATGCAACTCCGTTAATGGACGTCCGTGCTTGGATTGTTGAGGACGAAAAGATTTGTCTGGTTAGGGGACAAGGAGAGAATGATTGGGCTTTGCCAGGTGGCTTTGGTGAGGTTGGTTATTCTCCAACAGAAAATATTCTCAAGGAAATTGAAGAAGAAACCGGTTTTAAAGCCAAAGTTGAACGACTACTAGCTGTTTTTGATACCAATCGTTTCCAACTACAGAGCAAGCAATATGCAAAGTTTGTTTTTGAATGCAAGCTTCTTGATGGACAATTCCAAGAAAATCAAGAAATTGCTGACCTTCAATTTTTTGCCATTGACCAACTGCCAGACTTATCTGAAAAACGCATTACCAAGGAGCAAATAGAGATTCTTTGGCAGGTTTATCAAGGTCAGAGGGAGCAATATCTTGATTAAGAAGATGATTATCGTATTTCTAAATCCATTTTTGACAAATAGCATGGTATAATAAAATGCAGGAAAATTTTGAATCATGAGGAATACTAGATGAATTTATGGGATATTTTCTTTACGACCCAAGCAACAGAGCCACCCAAGTTTGATCTTTATTGGTATGTCAGTATATTTACACTCTTGGCCTTGACCTTCTATACAGCCTATCGTTATCGTGAAAAGAAGGTTTACCAACGATTTTTCCAAATCTTGCAGGCCGTTCAGTTAATCCTTCTTTATGGTTGGTATGGGGTCAATCATATGCCTCTGTCAGAAAGTTTACCCTTTTACCATTGCCGTATGGCTATGTTTGTGGTGCTCTTGCTTCCTGGTCAGTCTAAATATAGGCAGTATTTTGCATTACTAGGAACATTTGGGACATTAGCTGCCTTTGTTTATCCAGTGCCAGATGCCTATCCTTTCCCACATATTGCCATTTTATCCTTTTATCTTTGGGCACTTAGCTCTCTTGGGGAACTCACTGGTTTATCTCTTGAGACAGTATGACGCACGATTGCTAGATGTGAAGAGAATTTTTCTCATGACCTTTGCACTAAATGCCTTGATTTTTGTGGTCAATTTAGTAACAGGTGGAGATTACGGATTCTTGACAAAACCACCATTGGTTGGGAGATCACGGCTTAGTAGCTAATTATTTAATCGTTTCTCTGGCCTTGTCAGCAGCCATTACTTTGACAAAGAAAATCTTGGAACTATTTTTAGAACAAGAAGCAGAAAAAATGATTGCAAAGAAAGCTTAGAAATGAGCTTTCTTTTTTGTCAATAGATAAATTGTTGATAAAGTTTACAGTGAATGAATTTCTGAACAGAAAAACAAAAAAATTGGCTAGTAAATTTAGGAAAAAACTAAGCACAATCAGATTTTTTGTGTTATAATATTCTGTGAATAGCTATGCCCATGTCTAGCTATGGAATATTACGAAGTGAGAAACTTGGAAGATAGAGAGGATGCGATGTGATGGCTAGAGAAGGCTTTTTTACAGGTCTAGATATTGGAACAAGCTCTGTTAAGGTGCTTGTAGCCGAGCAGAGAAATGGTGAATTAAATGTAATTGGCGTGAGTAATGCCAAAAGTAAAGGTGTAAAAGGATGGAATTATTGTTGATATTGATGCAGCAGCAACTGCTATCAAATCAGCTATTTCCCAAGCAGAAGAAAAGGCAGGCATTTCGATTAAATCAGTGAATGTCGGCTTGCCTGGCAATCTTCTGCAGGTAGAACCAACTCAAGGGATGATTCCAGTAACATCTGATACCAAGGAAATTACGGATCAAGATGTTGAAAATGTTGTCAAATCAGCTTTGACAAAGAGTATGACACCTGACCGTGAAGTCATTACCTTTATTCCTGAAGAATTTATTGTGGATGGTTTCCAAGGGATTCGTGACCCACGTGGCATGATGGGGGTTCGCCTTGAAATGCGTGGTTTGCTTTATACAGGCCCTCGTACTATCTTGCACAATCTGCGTAAGACAGTTGAACGTGCAGGTGTCCAGGTTGAAAATGTTATTATTTCACCACTAGCAATGGTTCAATCAGTTTTGAACGAAGGTGAACGTGAATTTGGTGCTACAGTGATTGATATGGGGGCAGGACAGACGACTGTTGCTACAATCCGTAACCAAGAACTTCAGTTCACCAATATTCTCCAAGAAGGCGGAGATTATGTAACTAAGGATATCTCTAAAGTCTTGAAAACTTCTCAGAAGTTGGCTGAAGGATTGAAATTAAACTATGGAGAGGCTTACCCTCCTCTCGCAAGTAAAGAAACCTTCCAAGTAGAGGTTATTGGGGAAGTAGAACCTGTTGAAGTAACAGAAAATTACTTGTCAGAGATTATTTCTGCACGAATCAAGCATATTTTTGAACAAATCAAACAAGACTTGGAGAGAAGACATTTATTGGATCTTCCTGGTGGAATTGTTTTGATCGGTGGAAATGCAATTTTACCGGGTATGGTAGAATTGGCTCAAGAAGTCTTTGGCGTTCGTGTCAAACTCTATGTTCCAAACCAAGTTGGTATTCGCAATCCAGCCTTTGCGCATGTGATTAGTCTATCGGAATTCGCTGGACAATTGACAGAAGTCAATCTTTTGGCTCAGAGAGCAGTCAAGGGTGAAGTTGCTCTGATTCATCAACCAATTAGTTTTGGGGGAATGATTCAGAAAACAGCTCAGTTTGTACAATCAACGCCTGTTCAACCAGCTCCTACTCCAGAAGTAGAGCCGGTGGAGCCTACAGAACCAATGGCGGATTTCCAACAAGCTTCACAAAATAAACCGAAATTAGCAGATCGTTTCCGTGGCTTGATCGGAAGCATGTTTGACGAATAAAGAGGAAAAATAAATTATGACATTTTCATTTGATACAGCTGCTGCTCAAGGTGCAGTGATTAAAGTAATTGGTGTCGGTGGAGGCGGTGGCAATGCCATCAACCGTATGGTCGACGAAGGTGTTACAGGCGTAGAATTTATCGCAGCAAACACAGATGTACAAGCATTGAGTAGTACAAAAGCTGAGACTGTTATTCAGTTGGGACCTAAATTGACTCGTGGTTTGGGTGCGGGAGGTCAACCTGAGGTTGGTCGTAAAGCTGCTGAAGAAAGCGAAGAAACACTGACGGAAGCTATCAGTGGTGCAGATATGGTCTTCATCACTGCTGGTATGGGAGGAGGCTCTGGAACTGGAGCTGCTCCTGTTATTGCTCGTATCGCTAAAGATTTAGGTGCTCTTACAGTTGGTGTTGTAACACGTCCGTTTGGTTTTGAAGGAAGCAAACGTGGACAATTTGCTGTAGAAGGAATCAATCAACTACGTGAGCATGTAGATACTCTATTGATTATTTCAAACAACAACTTGCTTGAAATTGTTGATAAGAAGACACCGCTTTTGGAGGCTCTTAGCGAAGCGGATAACGTTCTTCGCCAAGGTGTTCAGGGGATTACTGATTTGATTACCAATCCAGGATTGATTAACCTTGACTTTGCCGATGTGAAAACAGTAATGGCAAATAAAGGGAATGCTCTTATGGGGATTGGTATCGGTAGTGGAGAAGAACGTGTTGTTGAAGCAGCGCGTAAGGCAATTTACTCTCCACTTCTTGAAACAACAATTGATGGAGCAGAAGATGTGATTGTCAACGTAACTGGTGGTCTTGACTTAACCTTGATTGAGGCAGAAGAGGCTTCACAAATTGTGAACCAGGCAGCAGGTCAAGGAGTGAACATCTGGCTCGGTACTTCAATTGATGAAAGTATGCGTGATGAAATTCGTGTAACAGTTGTCGCAACGGGTGTTCGTCAAGACCGCGTAGAGAAGGTTGTTGCTCCGCAAGCTAGACCGACTACTAACTACCGTGAGACAGTGAAACCAGCTCATTCACATGGCTTTGATCGTCATTTTGATATGGCAGAAACAGCTGAATTGCCAAAACAAAATCCACGTCGTTTGGAACCAACTCAAGCATCTGCTTTTGGTGATTGGGATCTTCGCCGTGAATCGATTGTTCGTACAACAGATTCAGTCGTTTCTCCAGTTGAACGCTTTGAAGCCCCAACATCACAAGATGAAGATGAATTGGATACACCTCCATTTTTCAAAAATCGTTAAGTAAATGAATGTAAAAGAAAATACAGAACTTGTTTTTCGAGAAGTCGCAGAGGCGAGTCTGAGTGCTCATCGGGAGAGTGGTTCAGTCTCTGTTATTGCAGTTACCAAGTATGTAGATGTACCGACAGCGGAAGCCTTGCTTCCGCTAGGTGTTCATCATATTGGTGAAAATCGTGTCGATAAGTTTCTGGAGAAATATGAAGCTTTAAAAGATCGAGATGTGACTTGGCATTTGATTGGTACCTTACAAAGACGTAAGGTGAAAGATGTCATTCAATACGTTGATTATTTCCATGCATTGGATTCAGTCAAGCTAGCAGAGGAAATCCAAAAAAGAAGTGACCGAGTCATCAAGTGTTTCCTCCAAGTAAATATTTCTAAAGAAGAAAGTAAACACGGCTTTTCGAGAGAGGAACTGCTGGAAATCTTGCCAGAGTTAGCCAGACTAGATAAGATTGAATATGTTGGTTTAATGACGATGGCTCCTTTTGAGGCTAGCAGTGAGCAGTTGAAAGAAATTTTCAAGGCGACCCAAGATTTACAAAGAGAAATCCAAGAAAAACAAATTCCAAATATGCCTATGACCGAGTTAAGTATGGGAATGAGTCGTGATTATAAAGAAGCGATTCAATTCGGTTCCACCTTTGTTCGTATAGGTACAGCATTTTTTAAGTAGGAGAGAACCATGTCTTTAAAAGATAGATTCGATAGATTTATAGATTATTTTACGGAGGATGAGGATTCAACGGTTCCTTATGAAAAAGGAAATGAACCCGTGTTTACTCCAGTAAATTCTTCACAGGAACCGGCTCTCCCAATGAATCAACCTTCACAGTCTGCTGGTGCAAAAGATAGCAATATCACCAGATTGCATGCACGACAACAGGAATTGGCAAATCAGAGCCAGCGTTCAACTGATAAGGTAATTATAGATGTTCGTTATCCTAGAAAATATGAAGATGCAACAGAAATTGTTGATTTATTGGCAGGAAACGAAAGTATTTTAATTGATTTTCAGTATATGACAGAGGTACAGGCCCGTCGTTGTTTGGACTATTTGGATGGAGCTTGTCATGTTTTAGCTGGAAATCTGAAAAAGGTAGCATCTACTATGTATCTGTTAACACCAGTGAATGTTATTGTGAATGTAGAAGATATTCGTTTACCAGATGAAGAACAAAATGGTGAGTTTGGCTTTGATATGAAGCGAAATAGAGTACGATAATGATTTTTTTAATTCGTCTGATTTATAATGCAGTGGATATTTACTCCCTGATTTTGGTAGCCTTTGCTGTCATGTCTTGGTTTCCAAGCGCCTACGAATCAAGTTTGGGTCGCTGGATTGTAGCATTGGTAAAACCAGTGCTTGCTCCTTTGCAACGCCTGCCTTTACAGATAGCAGGTCTTGATTTATCTGTTTGGGTTGCGATTGTTTTGATTCGATTTTTAGGAGAAAACCTAGTCCGTTTTCTGGCGATGTTAGGATGAATAAAGGGATTTACCAGCATTTCTCCATAGAAGATCGTCCATTTCTTGATAAGGGAATGGAATGGATAAAGAAGGTAGAAGATAGCTATGCTCCTTTTTTAACTCCTTTTATCAATCCTCATCAGGAGAAACTATTAAAAATTTTGGCCAAAACCTATGGTCTTGCTTGTAGCAGTAGTGGGGAATTCGTCTCGAGTGAGTATGTTCGAGTTTTATTATACCCAGATTATTTCCAGCCAGAGTTTTCAGATTTTGAAATATCTCTCCAAGAAATTGTGTATTCCAATAAATTTGAACACTTAACGCATGCTAAGATTTTAGGGACAGTCATCAATCAATTAGGGATTGAACGGAAACTTTTTGGAGATATCCTAGTAGATGAAGAACGGGCGCAGATTATGATTAATCAGCAGTTTCTTCTTCTCTTTCAAGATGGATTAAAGAAAATTGGCCGTATACCCGTTTCGCTGGAGGAATGTCCTTTCACCGAGAAAATAGATAAGCTAGAACAGTATCGAGAGCTGGATTTATGTGTATCTAGTTTTAGATTAGATGTTCTTTTATCAAATGTTTTGAAACTATCTAGGAATCAAGCAAACCAGTTGATTGAAAAGAAACTTATCCAAGTAAATTATCATGTGGTAGACAAATCAGATTATATTGTTCAAGTTGGAGACTTGATTAGTGTAAGAAAATTTGGGCGCTTGAGATTGCTTCAAGATAAGGGACAAACAAAAAAAGAGAAGAAAAAAATAACCGTCCAGTTATTATTAAGTAAGTGAGGAATAGAATGCCAATTACATCATTAGAAATCAAAGATAAAACCTTTAGCACACGTTTTAGAGGTTTTGATCCAGAAGAAGTCGATGAATTTTTAGATATTGTGGTTCGTGATTACGAAGATCTTGTTCGTGCGAATCATGATAAAGATTTGCGTATTAAGAGTTTAGAAGAGCGTTTGTCTTACTTTGACGAAATGAAAGATTCATTGAGTCAGTCTGTATTGATTGCCCAAGACACAGCTGAGCGAGTGAAACAAGCGGCACATGAACGTTCAAACAATATCGTTCACCAAGCAGAGCAAGATGCGCAACGCTTGTTGGAAGAAGCTAAATATAAGGCAAACGAGATTCTTCGTCAAGCAACAGACAATGCTAAGAAAGTTGCTGTTGAAACAGAAGAATTGAAGAACAAGAGCCGTGTCTTCCACCAACGTCTCAAATCTACAATTGAGAGTCAGTTGGCTATTGTTGAATCTTCAGATTGGGAAGATATTCTCCGTCCAACAGCTACTTATCTTCAAACCAGTGATGAAGCTTTTAAAGAAGTGGTTAGCGAAGTACTTGGAGAACCGATTCCAGCTCCAATTGAGGAAGAACCAATTGATATGACACGTCAGTTCTCTCAAGCAGAAATGGCAGAGTTACAGGCTCGTATTGAGGCAGCCAATAAAGAATTGGCTGAATTTGAAGCTCAGGCTAAACAGGAAGTGGAAAATCCAACTCCTGTAGTGAGTCCTCAAATTGAAGAAGTACCTGCTCATCCAGTTGGTCCAATGTATGAAGATCCAGAAGTAGCTCCAGTACATCCTTCGGCTCCAACACCAGCTACAGAAACGTTTGATTCAGCACCAGGATTTGATGCACCGCAAGAATCCGTTACAATTTTATAAGAAATAATCTGAGAACAATATCTTATCCTTATATTTCCAGCGAGCAGGAGATGGTGTGAGCCCTGTAATCCCTATTGATAAGATTATCCTCTCAAACAATCAAGTCTGAATGGAGTAAGATTTGACGTTCCCCACGTTACGGGATAAGAGGAAAAAAAGCTGAGTCTTTTTTCGAATAAAGGTGGTACCACGATTTTCGTCCTTTTTGGCAGTCGTGGTTTTTAATTTGTTATTATTTATAAAGGAGATACCATGAAACTCAAAGATACCCTTAATCTTGGGAAAACAGCTTTCCAAATGCGTGCAGGCCTTCCGACCAAAGAGCCAGTTTGGCAAAAGGAATGGGAAGATGCAAAACTTTATCAACGTCGTCAAGAATTGAACCAAGGAAAACCTCATTTCACCTTGCATGATGGCCCTCCATACGCGAACGGAAATATTCACGTTGGACACGCTATGAACAAGATTTCAAAAGATATCATTGTTCGTTCAAAATCAATGTCAGGTTTTTACGCACCATTTATCCCAGGTTGGGATACGCATGGTCTGCCAATCGAGCAAGTTTTGGCAAAACAAGGTGTTAAACGTAAAGAAATGGACTTGGTTGAGTACTTGAAACTTTGCCGTGAATACGCTCTTTCTCAAGTAGATAAACAACGCGAAGACTTCAAACGTTTGGGTGTTTCTGGCGATTGGGAAAATCCATATGTGACTTTGACTCCTGACTATGAAGCAGCCCAAATCCGTGTATTTGGTGAGATGGCTAATAAAGGTTATATCTACCGTGGTGCCAAGCCAGTTTACTGGTCTTGGTCATCTGAGTCAGCCCTTGCTGAAGCAGAAATTGAATACCATGATTTGGTTTCGACTTCCCTTTATTATGCCAATAAGGTAAAAGATGGCAAAGGTGTTCTAGATACAGATACTTATATCGTTGTCTGGACAACTACTCCATTTACCATCACAGCTTCTCGTGGTTTGACTGTTGGTGCAGATATTGATTACGTTTTGGTTCAACCTGCTGGTGAAGCTCGTAAGTTTGTGGTTGCTGCAGAATTGTTGACTAGCTTGTCTGAGAAATTTGGTTGGTCTGATGTTCAAGTTTTGGCAACTTACCGTGGTCAAGAATTGAACCACATCGTAACAGAACATCCATGGGATACAGCTGTAGATGAATTGGTTATCCTTGGTGACCACGTTACAACAGATTCTGGTACAGGTATTGTCCATACCGCCCCTGGTTTTGGTGAGGACGACTACAATGTTGGTATTGCTAATGGTCTTGAAGTCGCAGTGACTGTTGACGAACGTGGTATCATGATGAAGAATGCTGGTCCTGAGTTTGAAGGTCAATTCTATGAAAAGGTAGTTCCAACTGTTATCGAGAAACTTGGTAACCTCCTTCTTGCCCAAGAAGAAATCTCTCACTCATACCCATTTGACTGGCGTACTAAGAAACCAATCATCTGGCGTGCAGTACCACAATGGTTTGCCTCAGTTTCTAAATTCCGCCAAGAAATCTTGGATGAAATTGAAAAGGTGAAATTCCACTCAGAATGGGGTAAAGTCCGTCTTTACAATATGATTCGTGACCGTGGCGACTGGGTTATCTCTCGTCAACGTGCTTGGGGTGTTCCACTTCCTATCTTCTACGCTGAAGATGGTACAGCGATCATGACAGCCGAAACGATTGAACACGTAGCTCAACTTTTTGAAGAACATGGTTCAAGCATTTGGTGGGAACGTGATGCCAAAGACCTCTTGCCAGAAGGATTTACTCATCCAGGTTCACCAAATGGTGAGTTCAAAAAGAAACAGATATCATGGACGTTTGGTTTGACTCAGGTTCATCATGGAATGGAGTTGTTGTAAACCGTCCAGAGTTGACTTACCCAGCAGACCTTTACCTAGAAGGTTCTGACCAATACCGTGGTTGGTTCAACTCTTCACTCATCACATCTGTTGCCAACCATGGCGTAGCACCTTACAAACAAATCTTGTCACAAGGTTTTGCCCTTGATGGTAAAGGTGAGAAGATGTCTAAATCTCTTGGAAATACCATTGCTCCAAGCGATGTTGAAAAACAATTTGGTGCTGAAATCTTGCGTCTCTGGGTAACAAGTGTTGACTCAAGCAACGACGTGCGTATTTCTATGGATATCTTGAGCCAAGTCTCTGAAACTTACCGTAAGATTCGTAACACCCTTCGTTTCTTGATTGCCAATACATCTGACTTTAACCCAACTCAAGATTCAGTAGCTTACGATGAGCTTCGTTCAGTTGATAAGTACATGACTATTCGCTTTAACCAGCTTGTCAAGACCATTCGTGATGCTTATGCAAACTTTGAATTCTTGACAATCTACAAGGCCTTGGTGAACTTTATCAACGTTGACTTGTCAGCCTTCTACCTTGATTTTGCCAAAGACGTTGTTTACATTGAAGGTGCCAAATCATTGGAACGCCGTCAAATGCAGACTGTCTTCTATGACATTCTTGTCAAAATCACCAAACTCTTGACACCAATCCTTCCTCACACTGCGGAAGAAATCTGGTCATATCTAGAGTTTGAAGCCGAAGACTTCGTTCAATTGTCAGAATTGCCAGAAGCAGAAACTTTTGCTAACCAAGAAGAAATCTTGGATACATGGGCAGCATTCATGGACTTCCGTGGACAAGCTCAAAAAGCCTTGGAAGAAGCGCGTAATGCCAAAGTTATCGGTAAATCACTTGAAGCACACTTGACAGTTTATCCAAATGAAGTGGTGAAAACTCTGCTCGAAGCAGTAAACAGCAATGTAGCACAACTTTTGATCGTGTCAGACTTGACCATCGCAAAAGGACCAGCTCCAGAAGCTGCTGTTAGCTTCGAAGATGTAGCCTTTACAGTTGAACGCGCTGCAGGTGAAGTATGTGACCGTTGCCGTCGTATCGACCCAACAACAGCAGAACGTAGCTACCACGCAGTCATCTGTGACCACTGTGCAAGCATCGTAGAAGAAAACTTTGCGGACGCTGTCGCAGAAGGATTTGAAGAGAAATAAGGTTGAAAAGTCTAGGGAAAACTCAATTTGAGAAGAAAAGACAACTAATCTTATAGACTATAAAACGCATTGTATCAAGTTTTTGAATACCTGATATGATGCGTTTTTATTTATTTTGAAAATTTATGAGGTGTGACTTTTTATACTCAACAAGAATCAAAGAGAAACATAGCAAGCTGACAGCAGTAAGATAAAATACGAATTTGATATTGCGGATAAGATTGGTAAATTGTGTCAAATTTTTACAATAATAAATTTGTTTAATTGCTTTTGATTTCTGAAGAGTATTATATTTTATTTCATATTATACAAATTTTTTTATTTTATAATATCAGAAAATACTTTTTTTTTTTAGCAAATATGATACAATTTTATTTGAAAAAAAATAAAAAAGGAGATTTTATTATGAAATCAAAAACACTTGCTTTAATTAATGGTATCGTCGGTCTTGTGGGAGGAATTTTACTTCTTATTGGTCCTTTTGTCTTGTTGGGAACAGCTGTAAATACAGCTGCTACAACTCTTAATGGAGGAGCTACTGCAGGGGCTGTTTCAGGTGTTGCTTTACTCTTGAATGCCTTGAAGATTGCAAATCTTGTTCTCGGTATCATTGCTATTGTTTACTATAAAGGAGATAATCGTGTAGGTGCAGCTCCGTCTGTCCTAATGATTGTTTCTGGTGGAGTTAGTCTCATTCCATTCTTAGGATGGGTTGGGGGGATTCTTGCTATTATTGGAGGATCTCTATTCCTTGCAACATTGAAGAAATTCAAATCAGAAGAATAAAAGGTATTTTAGCATGAAAAGAACAAAAAAGTTTATCGGTCTAGGAGTAGTTCTATTATCTGTTTCTCTTCTCGCTGCATGTGGAGCACAAAATTCAAAGACTACTTCAACAAGTAATGATGAGAAGACAGTAGCAACATCTAATACCTCAAAAGAAACACTCACTCTTGATACACAGGTTGTAACAGACGATGCGATTGAATCAATACGTACTTATGCAGATTATATAGATCTTTATAAAAAGATTTGATGATTATTTTACTAAAGCTGAGGAAAGTTTCAAAGGCACAGCTATGGAAAATAATGAGTCGTTTACCAAACTAAAAGAGTCAACTCAAAAATTATTCGATGCGCAGAAAAAAATATATGATTTGCTAGGGTCAACTGAGATTAAGGAAGATGATAAATCAAAATTGTCTCAACAATTGAAAGACTTTAGAGACAATTTGCAAAAACAGTTGAAAACTTTGACATCTCAACTACAGTAAGATAGAAATTTTTTGTAGTAATTGAGAATAATTGGTTAAATTACACCCCAAATGTTAGAAATTGGGGTATTTTTTAAAGGTTAAATAATGAAGATAGAATAGAAACAACCAAAAACAATGTGATTACCAAACAGTCCTTTCCTTTTTGGTTTTGACTAGCTTTTTTGTGAAAAATTGTGTAAAATAGAATAGATAAACGAGGGGAAACCTCGGAAAATTTAAAGGAGAATCCATCTAATGGTAAAATTGGTTTTTGCTCGCCACGGTGAGTCTGAATGGAACAAAGCTAACCTTTTCACTGGTTGGGCTGATGTTGATTTGTCTGAAAAAGGTACACAACAAGCGATTGACGCTGGTAAATTGATCAAAGAAGCTGGTATCGAATTTGACCAAGCTTACACTTCAGTATTGAAACGTGCGATTAAAACAACTAACTTGGCTCTTGAAGCTTCTGACCAATTGTGGGTTCCAGTTGAAAAATCATGGCGTTTGAACGAACGTCACTACGGTGGTTTGACTGGTAAAAACAAGGCTGAAGCTGCTGAGCAATTTGGTGATGAGCAAGTTCACATCTGGCGTCGTTCATACGATGTATTGCCTCCAAACATGGACCGTGATGATGAGCACTCAGCTCACACAGACCGTCGTTATGCTTCACTTGACGACTCAGTAATCCCAGATGCTGAAAACTTGAAAGTGACTTTGGAACGTGCTCTTCCATTCTGGGAAGATAAAATCGCTCCAGCTCTTAAAGATGGTAAAAACGTATTCGTAGGAGCTCACGGTAACTCAATCCGTGCCCTTGTAAAACACATCAAAGGTTTGTCAGATGACGAAATCATGGACGTGGAAATCCCTAACTTCCCACCATTGGTATTCGAATTCGACGAAAAATTGAACGTAGTTTCTGAATACTATCTTGGAAAATAAAAAATTGTAAGTCTAGAATTGATTTCTAGGCTTTTTATGTTAGTATGGTAGTATGATAAGGAATAAAAAACAAGATTATGTGCTGACCTACAAGCAACCAGCTTCAACCACTTACATGGGTTGGGAAGAAGAAGCTTTACCGATAGGCAATGGTTCTTTAGGAGCAAAAGTATTTGGCCTTATAGGGGCTGAACGGATTCAATTTAATGAAAAAAGTCTCTGGTCTGGTGGTCCACTTCCTGATAGTTCCGATTATCAGGGTGGAAATCTTCAGGACCAGTATGGTTTTTTAGCTGAGATTCGGCAGGCTTTGGAAAAGAGAGATTACAATCGGGCTAAGGAGCTGGCTGAACAGCACCTAGTTGGGCCCCAAACGAGTCAATATGGGACCTATCTGTCCTTTGGAGATATTTTCATTGAGTTTAGTAATCAAGGCAAGACTTTGTCTCAGGTGACGGATTACCAGAGACAGTTGAATATCAGTAAGGCACTGGCGACGACTTCTTATGCCTATAAGGGAACGAAATTTGAACGTGAAGCCTTTGCCAGTTTTCCAGATGATATCTTGGTTCAACGTTTTACTAAGGAAGGGTTGGAAACTCTAGATTTTACTATAGAACTATTCTTGACCCGTGATTTGGCTTCTGATGGAAAGTATGAACAGGAAAAATCTGATTACAAGGAATGCAAGTTGGATATTACTGATTCTCATATTTTGATGAAGGGAAGAGTTAAGGATAATGATCTGCGGTTTGCTAGTTATCTAGCTTGGCAAACAGATGGAGACATTAGAGTCTGGTCAGATAAGGTTCAGATATCAGGAGCCAGTTATGCCAATCTCTTCTTGGCGGCTAAGACGGATTTTGCCCAAAATCCTGCTAGTAATTATCGCAAGAAACTAGATTTAGAGCAACAAGTAAAGGACTTGGTGGAGATAGCTAAAGAAAAGGGCTATGCCCAATTGAAATCAAGGCATATTGAGGACTACCAAGCCTTATTCCAGCGTGTTCAATTGGATTTGGGGTCTGATGTTGACACATCCACTACAGATGATTTGTTAAAAAATTATAAGCCGCAAGAAGGGCAGGCTTTGGAGGAGCTGTTCTTCCAGTATGGGCGGTATTTATTGATTAGTTCTTCCAGATATTGTCCAGATGCTCTACCAGCTAACTTGCAAGGGATCTGGAATGCGGTCGATAACCCTCCTTGGAATTCGGACTATCACTGAACATCAACCTGCAGATGAATTATTGGCCAGCCTATGTTACCAATCTTCTAGAGACGGCTTTTCCAGTCATCAACTATATCGATGATTTGCGAGTCTATGGTCGCCTAGCGGCTGCAAGGTATGCAGGAATCGTCTCTCAGGAAGGGGAGGAGAATGGTTGGTTGGTCCATACCCAAGCGACTCTTTTTGGCTGGACGGCACCTGGTTGGGATTACTATTGGGGTTGGTCACCAGCTGCCAATGCGTGGACGATGCAAACGGTTTATGAAGCCTATTCATTTTATAGGGATCAAGACTATCTCAGGGAGAAAATTTATCCCATGTTGAGGGAAACGGTTCGTTTTTGGAATGATTTTTTACATGAGGATAGGCAGGCGCAGCGTTGGGTGTCTTCTCCGTCTTACTCACCAGAACATGGGCCGATTTCGATTGGCAATACCTATGACCAATCTCTGATTTGGCAGTTATTTCATGATTTTATCCAGGCTGCTCAAGAATTGGGGATGGATGCGGACTTGTTGACGGAAGTCAAAGAAAAATTTGACCTGCTTAATCCTCTACAAATCACTCAATCTGGTCGAATCAGAGAGTGGTATGAGGAGGAAGAGCAACATTTTCAAAATGAAAAAGTGGAGGCCCAGCATCGGCACGCTTCCCATCTAGTGGGACTTTATCCTGGCAATCTCTTTAGCTACAAGGGACAAGACTATCTTGAAGCCGCGCGTGCTAGTCTCAATGATCGTGGAGATGGCGGCACAGGCTGGTCTAAGGCCAATAAGATCAATCTCTGGGCGCGTTTGGGAGATGGCAATCGAGCCCATAAATTATTAGCAGAGCAGTTAAAGACATCCACCTTGCCCAATCTTGGTGTAGCCACCCTCCTTTTCAGATAGATGGTAATTTTGGTGCTAGCAGTGGCATGGCAGAAATGTTACTCCAGTCTCATTCAGCTTATCTGGTACCTCTAGTCGCCCTACCCGATGCATGGTCAAGAGGTTCCGTTTCAGGCTTAATAGCACGTGGACATTTTGAAGTGAGCATGAGGTGGGAGGATAAAAAACTCTTACAGTTGACCATTTTATCAAGAAGCGGGGGAGATTTGCGAGTCTCTTATCCAGATATTGAGAAGAGTGTGATTAAAATGAATCAAGAAAAAGCAAAAGTGAAATGCATAGAGAAAGATTGTATTTCGGTAGCAACAGCAGAAGGTGATCTTGTTCAATTTTATTTTTAAGAAGGTGATAGAAGGCAGTAGTTTGAGACTGCCTTTTAATAAGGATTTGAGAATGTAAGCAGTTTCCAACTATTTGAAAAAGCGTTATAATGGTAATATGAAGTAATTTGTTTGAGAGAGGGTGGGTCTGATGGCTTATATTGAGATGAAACACTGTTACAAGCGTTATCAGGTTGGGGACACGGAGATTGTGGCCAATCGTGATGTGAATTTTGAGATTGAAAAGGGTGAATTGGTTATTATTCTAGGTGCATCTGGTGCAGGCAAGTCAACGGTTCTTAACCTTCTTGGGGGAATGGATACCAATGACGAGGGGGAAATCTGGATTGATGGTGCCAATATTGCAGACTATAGTTCCCACCAGAGAACCAATTACCGCCGCAATGATGTAGGTTTTGTTTTTCAGTTTTATAACCTAGTTTCCAATCTAACCGCTAAGGAAAATGTGGAGTTGGCTTCAGAAATCGTGACAGATGCCTTGAATCCTGAACAGGTCTTGACAGATGTAGGTCTGGCTCATCGTCTCAATAACTTTCCAGCACAGCTTTCTGGAGGGGAGCAACAGCGAGTCTCCATTGCACGCGCGGTAGCCAAAAATCCTAAAATTCTCCTTTGTGACGAACCGACAGGCGCCTTGGATTATCAGACGGGCAAGCAGGTTTTGAAAATTCTCCAAGATATGTCTCGTCAAAAGGGAGCGACGGTGATCATTGTGACTCACAATGGAGCTTTGGCGCCCATTGCTGATCGCGTGATTCATATGCACGATGCCAGTGTCAAGGATGTGGTGATCAACCAGCATCCTCAGGATATCGACAGTTTGGAGTACTAGCATGATCAAGCGAAAAACCTATTGGAAGGACTTAATTCAGTCCTTCACAGGCTCCAAGGGGCGTTTTTATCCATCTTGACCTTGATGATGTTGGGTTCTTTAGCCCTAGTGGGCCTCAAAGTAACTAGTCCCAACATGGAGGCAACTGCTAATGCTTATTTAACAACTACTCAAACCTTGGATTTGGCAGTTATGTCAAACTATGGTTTGGATCAAGCAGATCAAGAAGAACTAGAACAGATAGAGGGCGCAGAGGTTGAGTTTGGCTATTTGACAGATGTGACTATGGATAATGGGCAGGATGCCATTCGGCTCTACTCCAAACCAGAGCGAATTTCAATCTTTCAGCTCAGAGAGGGACGACTCCCTCAGACAGGACAGGAAATTGCTTTAGCCAGTCATTTGCAAGGTCAATACAGTGTGGGACAGGAGATTAGCTTTAAAGAAAAAGAAGGCAGTCATTCCTCGTTAAAAGACCATACCTATACCATTACTGGTTTTGTGAATTCAGCTGAAATCCTCTCTCAGCGAGACATGGGCTACGCAGGAAGTGGAAGTGGGACTTTAACCGCTTATGGGGTGATTTTACCTAGTCAGTTTGATCAGAAAGTCTATAATATAGCTCGTTTGAAATATCAAGATTTATCAGGTTTAAATGCCTTTTCATCAGCTTATGAAGAAAAATCCAAGCAACATCAGGAAGACCTTGAACAAGCTTTGTCAGATAATGGCAAGGCACGTCTGCAACTCTTGAAAAAAGAAGGACAAGAGTCTCTATACAAAGGTCAAGAGACACTTGACAAGGCTGAGACTAATTTGCAGGAAGGCAAGCGTCGTTTAGCAGCTGCTCAAGCTCGTTTACAGGCTCAGGAAAGTCAACTAGCCTTGCTTCCTCACGCTCAGAGAGAGCAGGCTAGTGCTCAACTTACCCAAGCTAAGCAGGAATTGAGCAAGGAAGAGGACAAACTAAAGCAGGCTGAACAAAATTTAGCCCAAGAAAAGGAAAAATTAGAAAAACATCAGCAAGTCTTGGATAATTTAGCTGAGCCCAAGTATCAAGTATATAATCGCCAGACCATACCAGGTGGTCAGGGCTATCTCATGTATAGCAATGCTTCAGCTAGTATTCGAGCAGTGGGCAATATCTTTCCGGTAGTGCTTTATGCCGTAGCAGCCATGGTGACCTTTACCACCATGACTCGTTTTGTGGATGAAGAGCGAACTCATGCAGGGATTTTTAAAGCCTTGGGCTATCGTAGCAAGGATATTATTGCCAAGTTTCTCCTTTACGGTCTAGTAGCTGGGACTGTAGGAACAGCTCTAGGTAGCATACTTGGACATTATTTACTAGCCGGTGTGATTTCAAGTGTCATTACAAAAGGCATGGTGGTGGGAGAAACCCAGATTCAGTTCTATTGGACCTATAGTTTATTTGCTCTTGCTTTGAGTTGGTTGGTGAGTGTGTTACCAGCCTATCTGGTGGCTCGTAGGGAACTTCATGACGAAGCAGCCCAGCTTTTACTGCCTAAACCTCCTGTTAAAGGAGCTAAAATCTTACTGGAACGCATCGGTTTTATCTGGCGCCGTCTCAGTTTTACTCATAAGGTAACAGCTCGCAATATATTCCGTTATAAGCAGCGGATGTTGATGACGATATTTGGTGTGGCAGGTTCTGTAGCTCTGCTCTTTGCAGGTTTGGGAATTCAATCCTCTGTAGCAGGAGTTCCGTTAAGACAGTTTCAACAAATTCAACAGTATCAGATGATTGTATCTGAAAATCCTAGTGCGACCAATCAGGACAAGGTAAATCTAGAAGAAGTGTTGAAAGGGCAGGATATCCAAGCTTATCAGAAAATCTATTCTAAAACTCTAGACAAGAATTTCAAAGGTAAGGCTGGTCTTCAAACCATTACCCTTATGGTGACAGATAAGGAAGATTTGACACCCTTTATCCATCTGCAACATCATCAGCAGGAGCTGACATTAAAAGATGGCGTTGTTATTACAGCTAAACTCGCCCAGCTGTCAGATATCAAGGTTGGGCAGACTCTAGAAATTGAAGGGAGGGAGCTAAAGGTCGCTGCTATTGCTGAGAACTACGTTGGTCACTTTATTTATATGAGTCAAGCTAGCTATGAGCAACTTTACGGACAGCTATCCCAAGCCAACACTTATCTGGTCTCGCTAAGGGATACCAGTGCTACTAGTATCGAAAGTCAGGCAGGACTACTTATGAATCAAGCTGCGGTGTCCAGCGTCGTTCAAAATGCTTCAGCCATTCGCCTTTTTGACTCCGTCGCTAGCTCCCTCAATCAGACCATGACCATCTTGGTCATCGTATCGGTTCTGTTGGCTATTGTTATCCTCTACAATTTGACCAATATCAACGTGGCTGAGAGAATCCGTGAACTTTCCACTATCAAGGTGCTCGGTTTTCATAATAAAGAAGTCACCCTCTACATTTACCGTGAGACGATTGTGTTGTCTCTTGTGGGAATCGTACTTGGTCTGGTCTCAGGTTTCTATTTACACCAATTTTTGATTCAAATGATTTCTCCTGCGACTATTCTCTTTTATCCGCAGGTAGGGTGGGAAGTCTATGTAATCCCAGTGGCAGCAGTAAGCATCATTTTGACCCTGCTTGGTTTCTTCGTTAATCATCATTTGAGAAAGATTGATATGCTTGAAGCCTTGAAATCTGTAGAGTAATTTAGTTGTTTTTATCAGATAGAACTTGAATTTACTCGTAAATCATGACCACCCGTCAAACGGGTGGTTTTTTTGTCTCGCACCTAGCGGAGCGAGACGGACTAATAGTCACATAATTATAAGGCTGATAGTATTCATTTCACTATCAGCCTTACAGGTTATTTAACGTTTCAGAAAAACTATAATGTCAAGATTAACTAAACAGTATCTAATTCCTTCAAATAATTTTCTATCTTTATCAACATTAAAGGATTGTTATAAATCTTACATAACTCTCTTGCTTCTATATAATAATTTTTGACTTGTTCTTTGTCTAGAAATTTGGCTCCAGCATTTCCTACAAGAATAAGTAGAGGAGCCAGTTGGTAGCTTGTCTGTCTTTGTTTACAAAGTTCAATCGTCTCAAGAGCTTCTTGGATGGCTTCGTTATATTTTTCCTTTGATACTAGGTAGTGAGCGTAGTTGTAACGAACTCTGATGTAGCCAAATAAAAACTCTTGATGCTCAAAATTTTTTGTCTGATATAACTCCATTAAATGAGAGTAGTTTGCCTCATATTCTTGTTCACGACCCACTAAGGAATAGAAATTAGATAGAGTATTCAATGCCTTTAAATAAATCAGAGTATTTGAGGAGACTTTTAATAATATATTTTTCCAATGAAGAAATAGCCTCACACTTACTGTCATATTGATAGAAGTCAATAATAGCTTTAATCCATTCAAGGTAAGTTCGGTCTTCTAGTGTTAGAAAAAGTACTTCGTTTCAATCTCTATTCTATAAATATATTCCAAATCATCATAATTTCTGTCATCTAATAGTCGAGCAGATAATTGCTTGAAAATTAGAGAGGTTAGATTTAATTTCAATTTGTTCATTGAAAAATAATCTAATGGTACTTCAAGTCGTTGTGAGAGTTTGAACAAAAAGGTCTGCGGAGGAACGAAATGCCCTCTCTCAATTTTTACTAATCTGGCTTTGTTCACAAATTCCTTCTGCAAGAGTTTGTTGGGAGAGTCCTAACTCTTTTTCTTTTTCAATCTGAATTTCTCTGCGAGTGTATTCATTAAAGATAATAAACCTTCCTATTTGCTTAATTTCATTATAAAAATTTTTTTAGTTCAAAATAGCAAGTTAAAGGAAATAAATAATTCTTTATGGTAATAATAAAAAAAAAGTTCAAAAATGTAATAAAAAAATAATTGAATAAATAATATATATATGTTAGAATAAAAAAACAAGGAAACAGAAAGGGGTTTCATTGCATGAGAAAAAAACGTGGAATTAAAAAAATTAGTTACATTTGCATTACTAGGTGTTTTTTTATGTTTAGTAATACAATTCCTTACCAACAGTTTATTCAGAAGAATAAACAATTTGAGATTCGAGTGCAATCACAAAAAGAAGTCCAATGGTCTTGATGTTGGGAAGGCTGATTGATTTCGTATTACTTTAAAAATTCAACTATTTAGAGAAAGGTATTCTGATGAGAGCTTGTAACAATACCAGATAGATATAAGAATGGAGATGTTTGATAAAAATGCTTTCATAGCTAACCAACTGTTGAAAAATTATGAGTTACAAAAATCTAAAGTATTTAAGATTGGTTTATAAAATTAGGTCTCTGTCTGTAGAAAGGAACGTGCAGTTAGAAAGGAGGAAAAAAATAGGATACTATAATTCAGACTGAGATTTCTAATTAAAATATGTAGTTGCATTTCGCTCATTTTCATAATATTTCATTTAGAGGAGTAATAATATGTTAAAATTTAGAAAAGTAGTTGCATCATCCCTTGCCGTTTTGGCATTTAGTTTGGCTCTTCCTGTTTTGGCAGCTTCTCACCGTGGTGGCGAGTGGACCTATGGAGGCTATCATGATCCAAATAATTGGGGAGCATTTTCGAATTATTATCATGGTTCAGAGTATCACTGGGCCTATGTTGGAAGTAATGGACGTAACAATCAAAAAACAGTTTATGCAGGAGAACATAGTGCGGCCCTATGCGTTTGTTAATACAAATTTTGGGGAGCAAGTTACATTTGATGCGGGATGGTAAAGAATAATTGAAGAAGATTCTTTTATCAATAGTTTAGTAAGCTTGTTAGTTTATAGAGGGCAGGGGTATTTCTGCCCTCTATTTTAGAATAAGGAATGCACTATGAAAAAATTATTTATACTCATATCCAACCTGCTTGCTAGTTTGTTCTTTGTTTGGGTATTTACCATTTGGACTGATACATATGTCTCCCATTATTACCCCAACGTTGTTGTACGTGATTCTTCCCCTGAAACAACTTTTCAGCATGTTGCTACACGCTTGGAAAAACTAGCAGAAGAAACGGATAGCTTTATTGCGATTCAACACCAAGATATTAACTCAGAAGGTACTACAGTTTTTTCTTATACGACCTTTGGGAACGGAAAGTTGCCTGATGGGCTCCAGGAAAAAAATCTAGAAGATGCTCAAAGTAGTAGTGTTGAAACAAACTATTTTGTATTCGATGGACACCTAGATATTCACTTGCTAAGGGAGGAGCTAAGTCAACTTGGCTTGACTAACATGCACCTGATAATTCCATCTAAACTATCTACGTTAATGGCTATCTTTAGTAACGGATTTCAGTTAATCAGTCTATTGATTTTCATCTTAACCTTTGTAGCACTGACTTTAATTAGTCAAATTAGCCAATTACGGTCGTCGGGCATTCGCCTCATTTCAGGAGAGAAACGGTGGTCCATTTTCCTTAGACCAGTTGGTGAGGATTTGAAAGGGATAGCTGTTGGTTTCAGTTTAGCTGGCGTGCTCGCCATTCTTATGCAAAAAATTCTGTCGCTTCCAACGCAATCCCTAACGACCATAGGAGAAGGCTTGCTCAGTTATAATCTCATCTTGTTGTCGATCTCCCTGTTTTTCGCTCAACTCTTCGCAGTTGGGATAAAAAAGATACACCTGATGCAGATTATAAAAGGGCAAGTGCCTGTCAGAGGAATCATTAGTTTGATTTTAATCGGTCAACTATTTGCGATTATTATTGTAACGCTGGGAATAGGGAGTAGCTTAAAGTATTCCCAAGCCTGGCAACAGCATCGGATTGGACAAGAGGTTTGGAGTCAGGAAAGGCAACTGATTATCCTATCTATCAGTCGTGACGGAACGAGTCCTGGTTTTGATGAACAAGCTCAAAGGAAACTCAGAACTTGGTATCAATTGATGGATCTGGCTGTTTCAGAACAAAAGGCTTTCTTATCTAGACACCAGTTAATTGAACGTACTTTGCAAAATGGCATGGCTTCCTCTAAAAACTTGACAACCTCTACAGAATGGCACGATTACAGCCCGAATGGCAATGTCCTTATCGTCACACCGCAATACTTGGAGCGTCAACACATTCCTGTAGATACAACTATTGAGCAAAAGATGAATCACCTTGATGTAGGGGAGTTTGTCTTATTGCTGCCTGAACACCTCCGTTCAGAGGAAGAACATTATAAATCTGTTTTTGAAGACGACTTAACCAGTCGCATGTCTAGTCAAGATGAACGACAGCAAATGACTGCTACGGTTGGTTATTTGGAATCAGGTCAGGATCGATTTGTGTATAATACGACCCCTATTTCTTACCAGCAGTTTTTGAAAGATCCAATCATCATTGTTATAACACCCCAATCAACTGGTCCACAGTCCATTTTCTTTTGGGTAGACGCAGTACAGAACTACGTTCTCTTTAATCAATTGTCTGATGCCCAGGAGCTTATCCAGAGACAAGGCATTGAAAATTGGGTCTCAGAAATGCAAACAGGTTACCACAACTACATCACATTATTGGATAATATCCAGAGGGAACTTTGGGTAATGCTAGCAGGAGCTGTGCTTGGGATTGCAACTTCAATCTTGTTGTTTAACACTATGAATAGGCTCTACTTCGAAGAATTTAGACGTGCCATTTTTATCAAACGCATTGCAGGTCTCAGGTTCTTAGAAATCCATCGCACTTATCTCTTTGCTCAACTGGGTGTGGTTTTTACTGGGATTTGTTGCGAGTGTATTTCTTCAGGTAGAGATAGTAGTTGCTTTCTTAGTCTTGTTACTCTTTACTGGTCTATCTCTTTTACAGTTACATGTCCAAATGCAGAAAGAAAACAAGATGTCCATGCTTGTTTTGAAGGGAGGTTAATATGATTGAACTTAAACAGGTGAGTAAATCTTTTGGAGAACGAGAGTTATTTTCGAATCTTTCAATGACATTTGAGGCTGGAAAAGTCTATGCCTTAATTGGTTCAAGTGGTAGCGGAAAAACAACCTTGATGAACATGATTGGGAAATTAGAATCTTATGATGGGACGATTTTTTACCGAGGTAAAGACTTGGCCAAATTATAAATCGAGTGATTTTTTCCGTCACGAATTGGGCTACCTCTTCCAGAACTTTGGCTTAATTGAAAACCAAAGTATTGAAGAAAACCTTAAGCTAGGTCTCATTGGTCAAAAGTTGAGTCGGTCGGAACAGCGGTTGAGGCAGAAGCAGGCTTTAGAACAGGTCGGCCTGGCTTATCTTGACCTAGATAAGCGCATCTTTTGAGTTATCGGGCGGAGAATCGCAACGGGTTGCCTTGGCAAAAGTTATCTTAAAGAATCCACCCTTTATTCTGGCAGATGAGCCAACAGCTTCAATAGACCCAGCAAACCTCTCAGTTGATTATGGAGATTTTGCTATCTCTTCGAGATGATAATAGGCTAATCATTATCGCAACACATAATCCGGCAATTTGGGAGATGGCTGATGAAGTGATCACGATGGATCGTCTGAAATAAAAATCCTTGTTTTTAATTGCACGATGAGTTACTGAAATATTATCATGAATCAATAATTGGAGTTAATTTAGAATTGTACTTTATTAATATTGAGGTAACTTTTTCTTGATAAAGGAAGAAATAGTAGAGAGGAAGTTAGAATGAAAAAATTCGACAATTATATTATTGAGAAGCCTTGCGATTCTAATTCAGATAAACTGCAAAAAATCTTAATAATTGAAAGTTTGGTAGATGATATTTTGCAATTTTCTCTCAGAATCAATAATAGTGTAGGAGAGATTTTCCTCCTACAACTGTTTCAAAAGAAATATTTACCCATTGGGAGAAGATGTTGCAGTGGATAATGTGTTACTCACTGAAAAAAATATAATTTTCAACTAAAAAGATTTTTGAAGGATTCATTTCAAAATAAACAATAATTAAAGAATAAGAAAAAAATCCTCCGTTTCAAAGAGTAGGAACTCTTTGTGAC